>Ga0164296_1000655_pt1 | contig 40036 bp, 39 predicted proteins | sample GEODES057metaG_FD_113533 | JGI IMG/M metagenome (GOLD analysis project Ga0164296, IMG submission 113533) | Dystrophic lake water microbial communities from Trout Bog Lake, Wisconsin, USA - GEODES057 metaG | ecosystem: Environmental > Aquatic > Freshwater > Lake | place: USA: Trout Bog Lake...
AACTCGAGCTTGGAGGGATTTATTACGATTAATTAATTACGACGACAATGAAGATATTGATTTCGAAGATGTTCAAATGTATCTTTCTTTAGACCTACCATATGATATGGTTATTGCTCTCGGGGTTCAATATGGCGGGTCTCTTCCAACAGACACACCTGATATGCATATTGCTAGAATTATGGTCAGGGTTCGAAGAGACGTTGCTGAATATCGCAACTTCCCCGAAAATCGTCAAAGACAGGTTCTAGAAGAACTTGGAATAATCCCCGATATTATAGGACAAACACAAATGATTAATGATATTCCTTTAGTACAATCTGTCATTCCTTATGAAATCCCATACAAAGTAGTCGTTTGCGTCGTTAATTCGGGGACAAAAACAATAGAATGTCCTATATGTTTGGATACAATTAACCCCGAAAATGTTAATAAAACCGGATGTAATCACGAATTCTGCCATGATTGTCTTAAAGAGCATATGAGGTCGAAGAAGGTATGTCCCCTTTGTCGCACTCTTTTTACATCTATCGAAGTTCTCAATAATGAACAACAAACTAGTATTTTGAATTATGTAAAACATATTCGTTATTATGAAAGAATATGTGGAGAACTTGATTTTGATGAACCAATCAGACACATTAGTCTTGATGAAATGAACCGTTATTATGAAGAGCATTTTGTTCAAAGGTCTTTAACAAGATACCCTTCACAACAACGTATATAATAAATCCTGATGGAAACAAAATTGATGTATTTATGACATATAATCATATTTCACAAATATGCCACCATTTATTAAAATCATCCGACGTTCTCTGCCATATATAGCAAAGGCATCTAAAAAATCCTATAATGTTCAAAAAAGAAAAATACATGCAACCCCGCCAGGTGGTGATGACGATATTTGGCTTGTTAGTGCGTTCTTTATTTCATGGGGACTTTATATGGCTGGTCGTCGTTCCGGAAGAGGCGGTAGTGGAAACAATCCGATACAAATAAACCGATCATAATATTCCTTTATGACTGTCCTAAAGAAAAATGCTTATGATAACTTGGATTTATTTTTTTTCGGGCCCCTCTTTTTAGGGACCACTTCGATTTGTTCAGGAATAATTTCCTCAATAAGTTCTCGAGGTTCTTCCGCAACATCAAAAAATTCGACAATATCATATTTAGAAATCGTATCTAAAATCGCCGGAGGATATTCCATATCTCGTAAGACTTTAATGGCACCCTGAACATGTGAAACCCCCGGTTCGATCTTATAAGTATATTCAATTTCACCATCAGAGAGAACATTACAACACATTTGCCAATTGGCAATACGGTCTGACGCCCCCCATCGAGAACATATATCGACATAATGCGTTGTCAAAATATAATCCACATTATTCCTTTGTGACAACCATATCAAGAATGCATACGCGGATTTCGATGCTTCCGCCGGATTAGTTCCCGAATACAATTCATCGAAAATACAGAAATGTCTTTCATTCGGACCACTCGAAATAACTGCGTCGATAATTTCTTTACATCTTCTGGATTCAGCTTGGAACAAACTGTCTCTACCAGATGTATCAGGAATATTCAAATAGGAATGAATATGTGTATATGGGGTCATCATACACTGAGAATAAAACCCACCACCGAATTGTTGTGTAAAAATAACATTCAAAATAGTGGTTTTCAAATAAGTCGTTTTACCAGCTGCATTTGGACCAGTTACAACCATATTTAGAGAAAGGTCTGCCGAATTTGTCACAAAGGATTGATTGATTAAGGCTGGATAGAATTGTTCCTTTATGACTAATCCTTTGGAACTATTATCCGTATCTTTTTGAGACATATCATCTATTTTTTTCTCGGCAGAAAACTCGGAAAATCCTAATCGGCCTGCAGATAAGTTCTCATAAAATCCACGAATGTTCTGTAAATATCCATGGAAATAAAAAGAATATTTAAAAGCCCGACCATATTCAACATTTGAATACAATTCATAATAACATCCTAAAAGTCCGCCAATTTCGGTTATTTTCCCCAAAGAAGGTGTAAAGGGTCTCACTCCAGAAATATGTTCTCCTAATTGAAATAAGTTCTCACGATGGATTGCCAAGTCTTGTCCAAAAGAAGCATATGAAGATTTATCCTTTATGACATCCTTAAAAGCATCCATTTTGCTAACTGTATAGGCAATATATTTTTGCATGGTGCATATTTGTTCATTTATTCTAGAAATATTGGCGTAAAAACGGACGCACATCATATAGTTCTGATAAATCTGATAAAGATACAATCCAATGAGAACAAACAAATAAATAATATTAGATAGACTAAAGTTCTCAGCACTACTAATCATTTTTCCAATAAAATGGTTCTTACTAATATCTTTCAAAACAGAAAAATACATAGAGAATGTTATTGGATGGCCTTGAATACGGACAATTAAGAAGGGCATGAGAAAAAGAATAAAAGGGATTAAAAAACTGAGAACAGGAGAACCCATATTGACAATACTAATGGATTGTAGGAAACTCGGTGTCTTATTCACCCAACGAAACATTTCCAATTCCATATAGGAATATCTTTCCAAGAATTCGGGGTCTTCTTTTACATCTTTCCAAATAGTAATCATGTTCTCATAATCTGGGGATGTAATGGGGATATTTGTTCCTACTTTTTGAATTACTTCTTGGGTATCTTTCAAAAAATCCGTATTTGTGGTATATGATTTACTCCATAATGGAACCATGTTCTCTTCAAAAGGTGTTTGAGGGTTCAATAAATAATGATACATTGTATTTTTAGACAAATCAGAAGAGACGAGTTCTAAATCGGACGCAACCGTGTCAGAAAGCGAATGTCGGTCAGTTTCAGGAAGATAATCAATCGGCAATCGAAATACTTCATTATTCATGTTCTCTAAATTCTCGCTATTTTCTAACGAAATAAAAAAAGCCGACAACATATTCTTATTTTTGTTATAAAGATATTTATTCTTTTTTGTTAAAACGCATTTTCTTCTAGTATATATATTGAAATGAGGATAATGAATGTAATAAATAAAGTTAGAAAAATAGATATTCGATGGATTGTTCTTGCAGTTTTATTAATTATATTGACGATTAGCATGTATTATATATTCCTTCCCAAAGAGCCATTTACAAATTCATATATAAATGGAAAAACGGATGACCTAACAAGATATATTCAGCGATTTAATGATAAAGAACATCGAATGTTTCCTTTTCGTTATTTCACAGATGAAAATGACGAAGTTCTCCCTATTGTCGCTGTTACTGGATTTTTCAGAGATAAAGCGGCTGAAGAGAGATATCAGGAATATAAAGAGAAGGGAATTTTCATTTTTGGAATAACGGCTTATAAATCATTTCCAAATAGAGAACTTATGGATAAATCTGAAGGGGAATATGAGAGAACCGATACATTTGATTATGTAGGAAAAATCCGTGATTGGCTCTGTTGTTTCAGAAATAAATCTTATTATGGATTTACAGAATGGAACCGAACGGCCGACATCAGTGAATCCGATTTTTATAATGCAGAACGGGATGATCAGAATGTCAAAAAGAAATATGATTTCATTTATATTTGTAATAAGGATAGTGATACGTGTCCAATGGATGGTTGGAATGCATACAATCGTAATTTTGAATTGGCTAAAAAATGTTTTCCAATTATGTGTCGCGAGTTTAATTTGAAAGGTCTTATTGTAGGTCGTGATAACTGTGGTTTAGAAGATGAATATAATCCGGATGAATTAGAAATTATAGGATGGTTAGATTGGCATAAATTACAGGACAAAATGCGTCAAAGCAGGTTCCTTTTTGTACCCAATGTTTTTGACGCTTCTCCGAGAGTTATTGCTGAATGTATTACAAAAGACTTGGCTGTTCTCATGAATAAAGATATATTATGTGGTTTCAAATATGTAACTTATGAAACTGGCGAATTTTTCACTGACGAAGTAGATATCAAACCGGCTCTTACAAATTTGCTTAATAAACAATATAAAATATCGCCAAAAAAATGGTGGTCTGAGAACTTCAGCCAAGAAAAATCACAAAAAGCTTTGCGTGAATTTATTGCAAAAACAAATCCCGATGTTCTCGAAGCTCGTATCAAAAAGGTTAAATTTATATTGTAAATATTTTTAGATAATCATCTAATATCTTCTTTATGACAATCCATAAAAAAGATAAATAACAATAATATATGTTGCCAAGAAAACCAAATGTTCCATTACAAAAAGAGAACATAAAAATTACATTAAAAGACCCGCCAGTTCCAGAACATCTAGCTATCACCATAGATGCAACAACAAGCACAAGTGACCTTACAGAGAACTGGTCAGGAGCCAATCTGGAAACCTTATCACAATGGATACAAATTTCGTGTCTTCAGATAGAAGTTCTCGATTTAGCCATTAAATATTTTCGCAGTATTGTCAGAAAGAATGTATTGTTAGGACTTGTATTTTCAACTGCATCAGGTTCTCTATCTCTTTCTCAAATGAATGATACAAATCAACGAATTATTTATAATGTCATTTTTACAGTCATGAGTTTCAGTATTGCCATTTTCACAGGATTAATAAAAATATATCAAATTCAAGAGAGATTAGAAGAGTTTATTCAATTAAAACAAGAATGGATTGGGTTCTCAGTAGTGATAACAACCGAAGTCCAATTACCAGTAGGAGAGAGAACTTTGGCTTTGGAATTAATAACAAAAAACAAAAGTAAATATCTGGACCTTTTAAAACACGATGTAGATATTCCTAATTTTATAAAGAGCCGTGCTAATAAAAACTTATATCATGATAAAGAGCAATATAAGAAAAATCTGGAAAAATATAGAAGACTAAAAGAAATCATTTGTTGCACTGATGACCAATCTTTTTTAGAAGAGGCTCGAAAACTTCTTAAAGAAAAAGATACAACTCTTATGTCATCGAAAGTAGAATGTTCGGTTTCAAAAAATGATAATTGGTGCTCATGCACATTATGTGCTTGTGGAGAACAATTCTTAATTTATCTTTCTGAAATTTATAAATATTTTTTCATTAATAAGGACAAATACATTAGTGAAAAAACGGCTCTATCCAATATCATTTTAACAGTTATTATGGAAGAAGAGAACGAACAGAGGACAGAGAAAAATCAAGAATTACTTAATAGAATTCGAGAACGTAAAGCCAGATTGGAAAAAGATACAGACAAGTTTGAAATAGATATCAAACACGGTATAATGGCAATGAAATCATCTATGATGGGTTCATCATCCCTATAATCGTCGTTCTATTTATGACCATTGATTTTATTTCGAAGAATATGTAGGACCCCAGATATCTTCATCCATCCAAAAACAACATGTATGTATTTCGCAAGGCTCACATACATCTCGTTCAATCGGGATAAATATTCTTTTATTGAAATCGTTCATCAGCACATTTTCATTCGGCATATATTCAAAGATAAATACATTATTATAATTGGAATATACTTGTTGATAATGAGAATATCCCCGTTCGCGTTTCAATAATCTTCCTAAAAAAATACAATAATTATTCGGTCTATAAATGGCATATGACGGCCCCCTTAAAATCAATTCGTCTCCAGTAAGTAGTTTTTTTGAAATCTCTTCGTGGTCCATTTTTATATGTATATCTTTTTTATTTTTATTTGTTTTTCCTTTTATGATTTTCCTTTTTAGAGAACCTTTTCAAAAAATTTTTCAGGCGCCTATCGGCGCCCAATTGTCATATAATCAAACACATAATATATCTTTATGACTAACTACAAAACCATACCATAGAGAGAAAATCGATTGACTTTTTTTGACCTGGCCTATCAGTATAATTCCCCCGGGACACCCAGCAACTATAACAAACAAGCATGAGCAAATCCATACTCGACTACTCCGTCCCAAAAGACCTTTTCGATAAAATCGGACTAGTAGATGAAGAAAAGAGGAAAGCACAAAATGTCCCGATGTTTCTAAAAGCATTCTACCTTAAACAGGCAGAGAATGACCAAGCTGTCGTAAAGCGAATAAAAGAAATCCTTGACTTCTCCAACATACCATATATTTATGACAGTGTAATGGGACTTGTATTTCATATCCTTTATGACAACCTACCAGCAGGCGAAGCAAAGATACGCATATTCAGGAACCGAGGAACCTTCCGTCGTGGGAATGAAGGCGGTTTCATCATCGAATTCGACAATTTCACACGCAAGTTAATATACGGACGGATCTTTCATAGTGTCTGTAATATGTTCGATGCAGAGACACTAACAACCATCGACCTGGAAGAACATTACGGAATTGACCCAGAGGAATACGAAGAGGAAATCATAGAAGTACAATAAGTAGATGTAGATTAGATTAGTAGAATAGAGGTAGTTATAAGTATATTTTTTCATGTGTCATAAAGATATATATTCCTTTATGACTCTCTTACAATCTTAAAAATGCATTTAACAAATATTTCCATTAAATGATGCCGGTAATTCTTGAATTTCAATACCGTAATGACGTTCTATTCTTCGCATAGTATCTGAATCCTGTTTTGTGATAAAATTAATAGCCATCCCTTTACGACCCCATCGACCACTACGGCCAATTCTATGAAGGTATTTATGTGGGCATTTCGTAATATCGAAATTAATAACCGTGCTAACTTGTTGGATATCAATACCACGAGCAGTTATATCCGATGAAATTAATACACGAAAAACACCAGATCTAAAATTCTGAAATGCTTTGTCACGTTCATCTTTATCCATTGAACTATGAATATAACAAACGGAAAAGCCTTCATCTGTCATTGCTCTGTATAGGTCGGTTACTCTGTAAATACTATTACAATAAATAATACATTGAGATACACTAATAGATGAGAAAAGGTCCTTTAATGTATCATATTTGTCACCATCATGGCGTAAAGCTACATAATATTGTGTAATACACTCTAAATTCAATTTCTCCGCTTCCATTCGGATTTCTACCGGATTACGCATGAACAATTTTGTGAGCTCTAGAATATCAGGTGGCAAGGTGGCACTAAAAAGAGCAACTTGAACACTTTCTGGCATGAATTGGAAAATATTATAAATCTGTGTCTTAAATCCACTTGATAACATTTCATCTGCTTCGTCCAAAACCATTATTTTAATGTCCCTACCACTGATATATTTACGACGAAACATATCGTGAATTCTACCCGCTGTACCTACAATAACGTGTGGGCAAGAAGAACGTATGTCTTCGGCATCTTCTTGAATAGAAGTTCCTCCAATAAGGGTCTTCACACGAAGACCAGAAAGGGGAGTTCCTAAAGCCTTGATTACATTACATGTCTGTTTGACTAATTCATGCGTAGGTGCCATTAAAAGGGCTTGGACCTTCGGTTTTGTAATATCGATAATCCCCAATGTTCCTATAGAAAAAGCACCTGTCTTTCCCATTCCGGATTGAGCTTGTGCAATAACATCACGTCTTGCCAAAATAGTCGGAATTGCTTTTGTCTGAATTTCACTGGGTTTCTCAAATCCATATGAATAAATTCCTTTCAATAAATCGATTGAAATAGGTGTCCATTTAGCACCATCAATCGGTTCAATCCAATTTGGGTCCGCTAAGTCATCCCAATTCACAATGGGTTTTATTTCATCTGGTTGTTGTTCTCTCTTTTCTGGGTTCTCATTATCCATGTTATATGGTTTTATTTTTTTATATTTATACTGTTTTAGATAAAATCATTGGAGAATTAAAATGGGACATTTTAATTCTCCAAGGATCGGATATCAGTAACGATTTGAATGACGCCCTAAAGGGCGTCCCATTTTACACCATTTCACATTTCAAACGCCGACCCTTAAGGGTCGGCATCTTTGAATGTGATTTGGTAACTGTTACTTTATAACCGATAAATTGCCTTTTTTATATCCGAGTAATCGCCTACGGCGATTTCAGGTTATATAAATCGGCAATTGAAAGGTTAAAAGGTGTAAATCTTCACTGGTATAAATCAAACAAAATACTTACTCATTTGAACCCCATGATTTTCAAATCCGGATTTTTCATAAAATCCACATAATTCTTTTTGACAATCCAGAATAACCTTATAACAACCTTTTTCTTCTGCTAATTCAATCAAGTTCTCAATAATTTTTTTAGCAATTCCCATAGATCTATATTTTTCATCAACAACAATATCTTCTATATGACCAACATAAGCACCCCCTCGAATAAGTTTCGGTTCAAAAATAATCGTTCCTGAACCTATTATTTGTATGCTGTCGGTTTCATTTGGTTCATAAGTTCTCAAAAAACAGATTTGTATCTCGCCCATTTTCGATATTTGCTCTAGGTTTGTCATAAAGATATCTTGTGATAATTGGGGTGCCGAAGTGAGTTGAGATAATAATTTCATATAATTTTCGACTAAAATCTGTGAGAACTTCATTTTATTCAGTAATTTAGATAGAGTTGTATATCCTATTCTTTTATGGTTCTCTATTTTATCCATAGGTTCTCAATATATTTTGTATCCTTTTATATTTATCCTTTTATATTTATCCTTTTATTCTTTTCATTTATAAAAATCAATATAAAATAATAAGTCTTTATATCATTAGACGCATGCCTTCGACAACTTACACATTGAATGATTATCAGGCAATCAAAACGGTTTTTACATTACAAGCCGAAACTCTGGCAATCATCAATGAGTTAGCAAACCGTTTTGGAGCGTCTTTATCACCAGTTACGGAAACTATTCGAGAACATAATAACAATAGACATAAATCCAGAAACAAGGGCGGATATAGAAATGGAGGTTCAGACGATGCTCAATGGCAAACCATCCGGGATTTTAAACCCACAGTGGTTCTCGATAAACAAAATAAAACAAATGATATTCGTGTAGCTTTAAATAAACTTTCAGCAAAAAATTACGATGGAACAAGTGAATTTATTATAGAAAAAATTAAAGAAATTGTAGAAGAAGGTTGTCAAGAAGATATCCAAAAGATAACTGCAACTATTTTCGATACGATTAGTACAAATAAAATATTCGCCCAAATTTATGCACAATTTTATAAAACTCTTGTTAGCAAGTTCCCAGATTTATTTACTACAACGGATATCCCTAAAAATTTCTTGACATCGATTGATAATCTGAGATATGCCGACCCAAATACGAATTACGATGAATTTTGTGTGTATAATAAAGAAAATGATAAAAGAAAAGCAACTGCCCTTTTCATTACCCATCTGGTGGCCATTGACGCAATGCCAATCGCCGAATTATTCTTTATGATAAATCGACTGTTGGTCCTTGTCAATGGGTTTATTAGAGAAGAAGGAAAAACAAATGAGGTCGAAGAAATTACGGAAAATGTTTTCTTATTGGTCACAAACATTCCGTCTATAATGAATCATCTTCCGGATGATATTCGAGATATTATTTCGGTGATTTCGAATATTAAACTAAAAGAGTTTCCGAGTATTACTAGTCGGGCTATTTTCAAATATGTGGATATTGTAGAAAAAATGGGAGATGATTAATGACATATATAAATATAATTTGTAACTATAAAAACATAAAAACCTATTTATAATTAGATTTATATGGCAAATCGTGTAGAGCAAATGACAAAAATTCAGCAAGAGGCTCTTGCGTTATTCACAAAGAAGAATATTGATTATGGAGATGCCTTTGCTAAATATGGCGTCATTGGTGTTCTTATGCGCATAGAAGATAAACTCCAGAGGTCTTTATCAATAACAAAAAATGGGGTGAATTTGGTGTCGGATGAGGGTATTCGAGATACATTATTAGACCTACATAATTATGCCGCCATGGCACTTATGTTATTGGATGAATAACATAAGAAACATTATGTTATTGAATGAATAACATAAGAAACATTATGTTATTGGATGAATAACATAAGAAACATTATGTTATTGGATGAATAAAATTGAACAATATATTATGCCTTTATGACAGCCATAATATGTCCGCTATGAATAATCCCACAACTACAGAAAAGAAAAAACGCGAAAAGAAGGTCGTCCCGACATGCCAGATTTGTGTCGAACCCTACAATAAATCAACCAGATTAGCAGTTCAATGCCCCTATTGTAAATTCGAACTCTGTCGGGGTTGTTGTGAGACATATGCATTAAGTGAATCTGAGGTAAAATGTATGAATCCAGAATGTAGCAAGGTATGGACACGTAAGATGATCCGCGATATTTTCACACTTGTCTTTATTAATGGTGCTTTAAAAGAGCATAAGGAAAAAGTATTGTTTGATAAAGAACGTGCGTTAATGCCTGCTACTCAACCCATCATCGAAGGCAAACTCTTGGCTCGTAGGCTCGACAAAGAAATTGGCGAATTAACCAAAGAAATTAAAGTTATACAGCAGAAACAACATGATCTAATGATACAAAAACAAGCAGCACTTAATCGTCGGTCTTCTACAGAACGTGCTGCATTTATCCGAAAATGTCCAGAAGAGGATTGTCGTGGCTTCTTAAGCACAGCATGGAAATGTGGTGTCTGCGAGAAATGGACGTGTCCAGATTGTAATGTTGTCAAGGGATATACTCGTGATGCAGAACATACATGTAATCCCGATGACATTGCTACTGCAAAATTGCTTGCTTCTGATACGAAACCTTGCCCGAAATGCTCTACCTCCATTTTTAAGATCGACGGATGTGACCAAATGTGGTGCACGCAGTGTCATACAGCATTCAGTTGGCGAACAGGTAAGGTAGAAACACGAATACATAATCCTCATTATTTCGAATGGATGCGTCGCAATGGAGGTCAAGCACCCAGAAATCCTCTTGATATGCCATGTGGGCGTAATATCGACCATTATCTTGTAGAAGCATTCAGAAGGACGTTTACACTATATTATTCGAGAACAACAAATTATAAAGAATTATTGAAACGGCTTGATACAATTATTAGGAGAGCAATGGAAATCAGAGCATATGAATTACCGAATGCTGAGACGAATTATGAAAGAAAACACGAGAACCTCCGTGTGGCTTATCTAATGAAGGAGATTTCAGAAGCACATATGCGAGAGGAACTTCAGAGAGATGATAAACGACATAGCCGTGATCAAGAGTTGATAGAAGTATATAATCTACTCCTCAATACTGTTACAGATATTCTCTACAGGTTCCTGGATGAACTCGACCGCAATCATTCAACACCTCCTATAGGACAACCTATCGATTATACAACTTTGAACGAAATTGACCATATAGTATCCTATGTCAATGAATGTCTTGCAGATATATCTCATACGTATTCCTGTTCAAGAACCATTTTAAAACCCGATTTAAGCAGAATGAAAGGTACTAAAGCAGCCGAACATATTAGAGAATTAAAAGCTGCGGCGGCCATAGCAAGCACGAATGACCAACCTGCAGTAGAAGGAACTACCTTAACAAACTCGTTCATCTAAACCCCAACATCATAATATACCTTTATGACAATCATCGAAACCATATAGATATATTTTTTATTTATGACTAATGATGGGGTATAAATTGGAAAATAAAAATACAGAGGAAGAAGATGAAGAACAAGAAGACGTTGTGACAATAACTCTGGAGGATAATCATATTTATTTTTATGGCGAAATCGACAGAGCAACCATTTTTAAACTAATGGAACTTCTTCGACAAGCTGAAGAATATTGTGTGGTTCAAGGATATAAACTCCGTGTTAAAATTCCTATTTATTTACATATTAATTCTAAAGGTGGATATGTTTATGACGCCTATGCCGCGATAGATGTCATACAAAGTATTCAAGTTCCTGTATATTCGATTATAGAAGGAGCAACTGCATCAGCAGGAACTCTTATAAGTGTTAGTTGTAAAAAGAGATATATCAGACCCAACGCATATATGCTTATACATCAAATAAGCAGTGGATATTGGGGAAAAATGGATGAAATAGAAGATGAAATGTATAATCTTAAACAAATGACTAGAAAAATAGAGAATATTTATGAAGAAAATACAAGATTGACAAAAAAACAATTGAAAGAAATTTTAAAACATGATTTGTGGTTCTCTTCTGAAACGGCTATTTTATTCGGATTGGCTGATAAAATATTTACATAGATGGTCCAGTTGCAATATATGAACCGCCTATACCGCCTAATAATGGGTCTCCAGCATTATTGGGTGAAGCGTTAAATAGATATACTGAAAATCCATTTGCAGATACATCATACACACTATGTATGACACCTCCAAAAGTTCCATCGCATGTCGGTGAAATAACAACATTTAAACTCATATCAGATGAAAATGGCGAAGTAAATGTAACCCGCATATCATCTGTTCCTGAAGGACCAAGCTGACCATTATATGAATACGTTCCGGATTGAATCATAAAGGGATAATTAAGACTACCATTATTGAATTGTATAGCAGGAGTAAATACTCCTACTTCTGCATATAATCCTTTCACTGCAGCAACAACACCATTTGATATTATATCAGACCCGGTATTAATGCCTTGTGTTATATTCACTTGACCAGACACATCAAGAGGAAATAATGGTTGGCTATTATTTATACCGATATTTCCAGCAACCATTAGATTACTATTTATGACAATATTTCCAGATATAGATGCATCATATCCTACATATAATCCATTTATTGCAGTAATATTACCATTTGATACTATATCTGACCCGGCACTTATGCCTTGTGTTGTATTTATTTGACCAGACACATCGAGAGGAAATAATGGTTGGTTATTATTTATACCGATATTTCCAGAAACGAATAGATTATGATTATTAACTATTGATACATCTGTATTTAATGTTGCCTCTTTCTCTACATACATACCTTGAAGTCCCACAATATATCCATTTGCTACTATATCTGATGATGAAGTTATATTTTGTGTTGAATTTATTTGACCTGATACATCAAGCGTATATTGTGGTGAAGGATTATTTATTCCTACATATCCAGCAACGAATAAATTTCCATTTGTGTTAATATCGGACCCTACAGATAGTTGTTCTGAAATATTTGCTTTGCCATGTACATCTAATGGAAAACTCGGCATAAGATTATTAACACCTACTAATCCCATCAAATAACTACTTGTATCGACTTTTAAATTATTCAATACTTCAATATTTCCAGTAACTAATGGGTCAGGAATTTGTCCTTGAGTACTTAAAGATATCAATGCTGTATTTGCCAAGGGATTGGCAATATTAAATCCTACAGTAGAGTCAAAAAGAACACTTGAAATATTGCCATATACTGCTCCATTGGTTATACCGATTTGTGATAATGAAACACCTATAGGACCAGTTGGGCCGGTAACACCGTTAGGACCCGCAGGACCTATATATCCACGCATTCCTGTAGGACCAGTCGCGCCTATTGTTCCGGGTTGGCCTCTTGACCCTCCTATACCAGCGGGGCCTCTTGCTCCTGGATCTCCTTTTTGTCCTTGTGGTCCCATTGGACCTGCTGGACCGATTGGACCTTGCACATAACCTGACATATATATTGTTATATTATTTTTTATTTTATCAATTATGTATTCAGATAAAATAAAATAAACACTAATATATATTTATTACAAATGTTTTATGAAGAGAACCGCAATTTAGAAGAGGAAGATATGGGGCATGATTCACCAGTCTATCAAATCAATCTTTATGACAAATCGTTTTTGATTGCCGTAGGGAGAGAACGTAGGCTCATTCAGAAAAAAAATACTTATTATTTTCCCATCTATTTATTAAATAAAACTAAAGTTCAAATCCAAATCGGTGCTTTTCAATTTGAATCATCTAAAGAAACACCCGAAGAACGTTCAAAAGTTTTCATGGATTCTACGGGGGATTTAGACTTGAACCGTCTCGGTGATCCAGTTTTCTATAGTTTTGCTAACTACGATTATTTCAATGATATTAATGTAGATGTTACTCCAATGGGTCTTAAAGAATTAGAATCTCAATATATTCAACATAAGTCCGAAGAGACCGCCGATAAGGGGGTAGATGAAGAAGATGTTCCTGAAGATAATGAGGAGAACCCATTTGAATTGACTTCAGCAGATGTCAAACCTTCTGAATCTATAGTTAAAACCTCAAAGGTTCTCAAAGATGGTATTTTTACTGTAGATAAAACAGCAAAACGTATTCAGATGCTTCCCGAAGAAACAAAAGAAAGTTCTCAAAAAATAAAAGAAGAATTTGTTGGAACAGAAAGATCTAAATGGATAGAAAAATTCATGAAGAATAATCAATATGATATTGTTTCAACAGCTACTAATGGAGATTGCTTTTTTGACACTGTCAGATTGGCTTATGAACAAATAGGTTATGAAACTACTATTGCAAAATTACGAGCATTAGTTGCAAAAGAAGCCACACAAGAAAGATTTCAAGAATATCGAGAACTTTATGACACTACTCTCGTGGAAATCGAAACAACTGCAAAAGAACTTCGTAGATTGGCAGCCGAAAACAAAAATTTGAAAGAACGTTTGACGGCTATTCCATTAACTGACAAGCCAAAACGTAAAGAAATTATTGATAAAGCGAATGAGATTAAAAAACAGCATTCGGCTCTTAAAGATAAACAAAAAACTAATCAGGATTTTTTAGGCGAGTTTGCTCATATGAAAGGCATTGATAATCTCGAAAAATTCCGGGCATATATTCAATCGCCTTCTTATTGGGCCGATGATTGGGCTATCAATGTTCTCGAACAAGAACTCAATATGAAATTACTTATTTTCTCTAGTGAAGCATACGAAGAAGATGATACAGCAAATGTGTTTAAATGCTCTATCTCTACTCTTCCTGATAATGTCGAATTTACACCCGATTATTATATTATGACTACTTACAGTGGAAATCATTATATGTTGATTTCATATGCTACTAAACGTATTTTTACCTTTAGAGAAATCCCTTATGATGCTAAAATAATGGCGGTTATCAAATGTATGGAAAAGAATTCTGGATTGTTCTCACAAATACCTGATTTTAAGACATTTAAAAATCGATTAGGTGTTAAAGATGATGAAACGGATGATGATGATGATGAAACTGAAGCAGATGAAGAGATAAAACGAGGTGGTGGAGGTTTGTCACAAATAGATAAATCCACAGTATTTACTTTTTATGACAAATCCAATAAATTGCCGAAACCAGGTAAAGGATCTGGAGAACTAATTTCTTCTGATAAGATACACGATTATACGGATTTGGCGGTTATTCCTGATTGGCGTAAGAAATTAGATGATGATTATGTCTCGTCATTTACTCTTGATAATAAGAAATGGAAAACGGTTGAGCATTATTATCAAGCGTCTAAATTCAAAAAACACAATCCTCATTTTTATAACGTGTTCTCTCTGGATGACCTATCAAGTGATATTGCTAAGGATGTATCCTTAGCTAAAGCGGCAGGTTCTCAATCTGGCGTTTTCAAAAAGGGAAAGAAACAAATACCTTTAAGACCTACTGGAGTAAAAATAGATCCTGATTTCTATGGTTCAAGAAAGACAGAAGAAAGAGAGCGCGCTTTATATGCCAAGTTCTCTCAAAATGAAGAATTAAAGAACCTTATTATACTTACTAAAAATGCAACTCTTCAGCATTTTATTCCAAAACAAAAGGCTGAGAAAGATTATTTATTGATGAAAGTCCGTAGCAAATTACAAATGGAAAACTGAACGAGTTTTTCTTTTTGATGTTTTCTTTTTATTATTCTTTATAGTTCCCTTTTTCATAGGTTTTTTATTTGTTTTCCTTTTTGACCCACCGGCTGCGGCTGCTGCAGCCCCTTCTTCGAATGCTTTTTCAAATGCTTTTTCTCTTTGTGTTCCGTATTCCTTTTTATTACACCATTGCACATTCTAAACGCCCACCTTTAGGTGGGCATATTTGAATGTGCTTTGGCAACTGTTACTTTGCAACCGATAAATTACCTTTTATATTAGATAATTCTGCCTTTCGGCAGAATTATCATATATAATCGGCATTTTAAAGGTGCAAAGGTGTAAATGATGTATATGACTTTGTAGATAAAGAAATTCTGTATTTATGATTATCCGGTAGGTCTTTAGAAAATCCTTTATTTTTATATTTTGGTCCTGTAAAATATAATTTATGTTTTTGTGATTTATTTACTGAATTATTTTCTTTGTTTTCATCATTTGTTTCTTCTTTTTCATCAAATTTTTCAAAATCAAATTCCCCTAAAGTCACTTTATTAAATCTAAAAAAACCATATCTAATTAAATCAAATGTTTTGCCTTCTAAATATGTTCTCAATTCATCGTCTTTTTCAGATTCCTTCATTAAATCAAAAAGCTGACTTGGTGAAAAAAATTTATATTCAAATTCTTGCTCCATATATATTATATTTTTATAATTCCATAAATACCTTTATGACAATGTTACAGTATTATTTTGGAGAACAAATTTTGATATGCTTTTCTAGAAAATTGATTTCCTTTTTTTAAAAGATATCAATGGCACACTTTCCCCCAGTTACACAGCATCTTATAATACAATGTCCGCTTTCCGCACAAATACCGTTTTCGATATGGAGGTTCTCAAGAATGGGACCGAACCGGAAATCAACCAACAAGTCGATCTTTGGACAACCAGTGATAAACCAAGTGTTTATGTTCAATGGGTTCCCGATGAACTCGATGAGAATGAGGCTACTCGATTTTTCAGTAGTTTCGGCTCTGTCGACCGCGTCGAATTTGTCCCAAAGAAGGATGCTAATGGAAAGAAAATCGGTCGAATGATGTTTGTTCATTTTCAGACCTTCAATCACAGTAAAGATTTCGCTCAAAATATCGCTATTCTACATCCTGAACCATACGAGATTGGATGGCATACTAGAAACAAATTTGGCGCTCCTAAGCAATATGTCCTAAAGTGTCGTATTAATACTCGCCCTATTCCCAAGGTTGAATACAGTGCTTCTCAGCTTACGGATATGTTTGAAGGACTTAACAAGCGTCTTGTTGATCAGATGGCGAAAATGACGGAACAGATGACTCTCATGGCTAAAGAAATCGAGCATCTTCGTAATGTGAGTTACGAGAATGGCATCAATAACAAGTAGTAGCTAGGTAGGATATAGGTAGGTAGGTAATAGTAATGTATTTTTTTGTTCTCTTAGACTGGAAAATCGATTGTCTTTTTATGGATTGTCTCAAATGCATACTACCCCGCGGTATTAAAAGCATCACACTAAAATATGATAAGCATCGCAAACCTCTACAACGGGATTTCCAACAGTGTAGAAACTGACTCTATCTTAATAGAAACTGTCAATATCATACAGGAAATCGAAACCAGACAAATCGGTCCATCGAAGCAAGACCATGTAGCACACGGCTCATATACATCGGACAAGGGCATAAAAACCTACTGGTCGGCTGTATTCGACGGGCACGGAACGAACCAAAGCATCGACATCATCCGTGGGGCCGACTTGGATACTATTATGAAGAGTAGCCAACCATGGATACCTCTTCAAGAACTCATTCAGACTGACCCGCAGGCAACTCCACAAGACAAACTCAAGTCGGGTTCGACAATGGTCTATGCTAAAATGACCATAGAGCAACTCAATATTCTGGTCGAAATAGTCAATATCGGGGACTCTACAGGTATGTTAATAGTGAATAACCAACCCATCTTTATTACAGAGGCACATGATGCCAAGAACGCCAAGGAAATCTTCCGTCTTATGGACGAAAAGCGGGTATGTCAGAAACGCCCAATCATCTATAAAGCCTCCAACTTCGACCTTATTTCGCCAACAGCACTGAATAGTCGTCGTGGCACATATATTCAGTTCATCCATCCTACACAGAATGTCGATTATGACCTCTCGCCATCACAATCACTTGGTCATGACGGCCTTACAGGACTGGCTCCAACAGTTTCTACATTTAGATTGAAACACAATGACCAAATCAAAATCCTGCTATTCAGTGATGGCGTAGGAGACATCCTACCAACCGAGGGATTAGCGTCAGCCTCAACATTATCCTTTATGACAACTGCAAAATCCACTACTGAAATACTGGATGAAGCCGAACGCCGATGGAAACAGGAATGGACCATGCACGACTTATACAGACCATCATACACATCTAAAGCCCATTTCCCTAAAAATGGATATGACGACTGTTGTTGCGGGATGATCCAGGTTAACCTACATCTTCAAACACCGAGTTTTGCGGAATTGCCATTCACAAAGAACAGCGAAATCACCATAATAGAAGATGAAGATGAGTTATACAACTAGATAGATTAGTTAGATAGTAGTGTAGATAGTAGTGTAATTAGGTATAAAATCGAAATCCTTTTTTTGTCATAAAGGATTATTACACTGTCCCCCCTTATCGTTATCATCACTACACAATGAACCTTTTTGACAATCTCGAACGTGCCCTCTATATGCTCTCTGTGAAAATCCCGGATAGTATTATTTCTCTTATCAATTCATTGCGTGAAGAATTCTTCGATATGAACCAAGATATATTGGAACTTAATCGGGATGTCCAAGAACTCTGGAGAGAGAACCAAAGACTAAAACGCGAGAACTTGGAACTATCGGAGGCCATCATGGCACACGTGGAACGCGACCTCTCTCATATGAAAAATCTGGTAAAAAAAGTGAATTCATCTACAGCTACAGTTGTAGAAGAATTGGATTGAATTTATTCTTTATGACAACATAATTGGGCAGAGTGGGGTTCGAACCCACGCAGTATATATACTACCAGATCTTAAGTCTGACTCCTTGAACCACTCGGACATCTGCCCTCTTTTTTTCTCGATAACTATTTTTATTTTATACCAGTGAAGATTTATACCCTTACACTACGTAGCACAAGAGTTTAATTTTGCACAAGCATATTCAAATATTCAGTAATAGAAGAACGACTTTCCTCTTTACCATCATAAGCTGCCAACAATGTTTTATTACTCATCTTCGATAAAAGAACCTTATAAGAAAGCATATTGTATTGATGTTCAGGAATACTAATTGTATGAAGTTCAGTCGTGATAACCTCTTTGAATTCCCCCATCAAAAAAGCCAATAAAGCTACAAAAGCACCTTTCTGTTCATATCTATAATATCCATCATAATCTGTATAAGAATTCTGACTGTCATTATTTCTACTTCCATAATAAAAATATGTGTCTTCGGATTGGTCATAAAGAATACATATACGATGGTCTAGTTTTTCAACTTCTTCGCGAACGTGTTCTTTAATTAATAACACTTGGAACTTATTCATTTTATATCTTTATGACTAACTTTTTATATCTGTTTAAAAAATAATTTATTATAAGATTCTCTATTCTAATGTTCTCTATTCTAACTACCTATCTAACTACCTATCTAATTATCTAACTATTTTCTATTTATCATTTACTGTAAAAACCCATTCCTTAAATGGGATATTTCCTACCTTTGGCATATAAAGATATGCTTTACCTGTCCTAAAGGCATTTCGTGTATTTTCCGGATCGTCAAATCCGTCCAAATAAATAATAGCCTTCTTGTTCTCATTATCTCCAGCAATCTCTTCGAATTTTATCTTTTTGACATTTCCTATCCATGTGCATTCTTCTAATAGACAGATATAGTCTTCATTTACTTGTTTCGGGATGGTCGCAGTTAGTCCAAAAGAAAGTATTTGCTTAATAATGTCTGACATCTTTACAGAAAATATATGAATGGTCTATACTAAAAAAGGTCCATCGATTTTCTTTATTCCATTTCTTTTCTTTATTCCATTTTAGAAACCGACATTTTTAAACTTTTCATTTCAATCATATCTTTATGACTATTTTTTGAGAACCATTTTTCAAAGTTCTCAATATTTTCTTTATAATCTTGTCTATTATAATGACTTTTTATAAATCGTGTTAATGAAATAATATTCGCATGTGTTTTCTTAAAGGCAAATGTTCCACTATTGTTCTCAACACACCATTCAATAAATTCATTATAATAAAACATCATAATCGATTTCAAAAAATAATAAGAGAAGACGGCAGTTTTTTCATTATATCTTTTTTGAGAAGAAACAGAACAAAGTTCTCTATAATCCATTTTATGATGCTTTAATAATTTTGTTTTTTGAAAAAGAGAGAACATTCGTTCATCATTTAAAGCACTTTCTAATACTCTTGATGGTGGTGTCATAGAGACAAATATGGCGTGTATAATCTCAGCCCATGTTTCTGTATATGCTTCATAAAATCTTAAATCACACGATATTGAGAACATTTTGAATATTTCTCTATTTGCAATCTCTTCAGGCATCCTTGCAAAATCCAGTCCTAAACTATGAAATGTCTCATGAATGAAAACTTTGAACCATTCTTCACGTCTATAAATATATATATTGTTTGAGACAGTCGGACAAGCCATTGTAAAACCAGTATTTGCATGAATTTCGGATAAAGGTTCTCCACTTTTCTTAGGAATTTTCTTCTTATGATCTGTCAAATACAAATATATTGTTAATTGTGGAGAACATTCGGACCCTTGAATAAACTGCGTTGCAACATATAACCAAATATACATCTTTATGACATTCTCATCGAGCATTTTATAAATATTTGTCGGCGAAATTCTCATAGAAGGGTTATATGGATAAATTATAAAAATAGTAAAAGTTCTCGAACCAATTATAAAAGAATATTTTTTACCAATCTTTGAGAACATTTCGATTTCTGTTCTGATTTCGTCTACTATATGATAAAAATCTACATCCTTCGGAAATTCGTCCTGGCCTAGTCGATATTCTCTATATGTTTGATTGGTTTTCCATGAATCTTGTCCTAAAAGAATTTGATTTACTATTTTATTTATTAAAGTTCTCGAAATATCCGATAATTTATCCGGTTTTATAGAGAACCCATTTTTCTTTATGAATTCAACAGACATATACATAAAATTGATATAATATTGGCTTGAAAAATACTACCAAACTAATGGGAATACCAAAACTTAATCGATGGCTTGTAGATAGATGCCCGAAGGCTATTCGTAAACAGTCTTTATTAGAATACCAAGATAAACCTGTCGCGGTTGATATCAGTATTTATTTATACCGCTTCTTGATGGATGGCAGATTTCATGAGAACTTGTATTTATTCTTTGCTATTTTCAAATATTATTGTATTCAACCCATATTCATTTTCGATGGAAAAGCACCAGTAGAAAAAAAGGCAACCATGCAAAAAAGAAAGAAAGATAAACAAGACGCAACTACCGAATATGCCGAATTAGAAACCCTATTGGCAGAAACGACAGAAGACCATATTCGCAAAGAAATCTTATCCAAAATGGCCGCCCTAAAAAAGAGAATGGTCAAAATAACATGGACACATATCGATGATGCTATCGAATTACTAACAGCATTCGGTTTCGAATATTATCTCGCGCCACATGAAGCAGACCAATTGTGTGTTCATCTGGCCGTTACAAATCAAGTATATGCTATCGTAAGTGATGACATGGATCTCCTAATATCTGGCGCGAAACGCGTTTTGAGGTCATTGAATATGTATACACATGAAATAACCCTTTATGACACCACCGCAATACTATCCGATATTCAAATGACGCTAAATGATTTTCGCGAAACGGTTGTATTAGCAGGCACCGATTATGAAAGCAAACCAGGATTACCTATTCGCAAATGTTTTGATTTATTCTCCGAATATAAGGGGTCTCAAACAAAAAATAAAATAACATTTGCTGAATGGTTACATGAAAAAAACATAGTTGTTCTCTCAGAATTCCAACACATATGTTCTCTTTTTGACACTCATTACGTTTCAGAAGAATTAGAAGAATTTATACAAAAAAAAAGGCAACAGAAGCCTAAGTTGAGTATTCCTGATATTAAGCGAATTATGATAAAGCACAAGTTTGTTTTTGTCTAGTCCATTCCATCGAGAGGTTGATACAGGAACGGTGTATCGATGTCTCGTCCGTAAAATCTACGTCCAATGTGTTGGATACTTCTACAACATATCCTCTGATGAGAGTCGCCAGATAGTCATTCGAATATTCGGTCTTGTTCATTTTGGAAGTTGCTTTCTTCATCATCGCTTGAACAATCTGTTTGATTGAATATTCGGGGTTTTTCAGAGCAAGGTCGGCGAATAGTATTGCCCACATGAGACAATATCCTTTTTTTTCTTCTTCATTCAAAAGGTCTGATGCGGCTTCAAGTGATTGAACCCCGAAATCGTAACCTGTATAAATATCGTCATTGTTAATATAAAGTGGTTTTTCTTCGAGCATTCTTGAAACCGACCGCGCAACAGATTCGCACATCTCAATACAACTGAAATATACTGGGTCTCTGCGTCTGCGATGTTTTGGAACATTGTTCGAATCGACATGCTCAAGAGTGTTCAAAGCTGGGTCATAAACAAGGATTTCTAGATGACCATTCGTAGGCTCATCATTGGTAAAGAATGCAATATTTAATGGACATACTACCTTTTTACCTGGGTTGGCGTCAATGAGGTCTCTGATTTTCCAGTATAGGGCGGGGACATATTCTTCGCGATTGCTTCCGATGAGACGTTCATTTTTATCGAAAAAGAGATAGAGTTCCCATATGCAGTACATAGGCTTTTCTGCTTTTGCTCTCATCCTCTCGCTAATACGTCCATATGCGTAATATTGCTCTTTGATGGTTTTTTGTGATGGGTCGTTGATATTGTGTTTGTTATTCAAATACAATGTCATCATTAATTCGGTAACCGTAGTGCTCGTATATGGAACAGGCTTTTGGCCTAACTTATACAGACGGGCAATCTGTTGGTCGAGTGTAAGGGGTTTCTTTTCTACTATAGCGGACATGTTATGGTATTATTCAGGGGATATTGTGCTGGTATCCTAAACAGAAAAATGGCAATCGATTTTTTCGGTATTCATTATTGTTTATGACAAATTCGTATAATATTTATATGATGGTTGAAATATAACACCCGCGGTAATCTTCAATACCTGTGTGTGTAAGATTAATAGATACATCTACAAAGACCTCGCCACCCATCTTTGTCCAACGGTCACAAAACAGCCAATCTTCAGAAAAATAATGGCCTTCTTCTACACCACAGTCAAAAAGAGCAAATGCCATTGCGTTTTCTTCTGGTCTTAAGAAATTCACATCATCTACATATTTCGTCGATGGAAAAGCTTTCATCATAGCAGTGAGAACCTTGCGTTTAATCATCATAAAACCGGTTGCTAGATGCTTTACCTTGGCCAGATTATTTGTGATTTCTAGATACTGATTCACATAATTAATATTGTATCTCAACAAATTATGCTGGATCATTGCTGCATCAGAAAGAAGACCTGCTAATTGTGAATCATTTTTCTTCTTCAATAATGTCTGTATGACATTTGAATTATATGGGTTCTGTGGGTCTTTCACTAATTTTTCCCAATCATAATTCTTTAATGGATAAATACCACCCACTAAATCTTTTTCCGAAATTAGTAATTTCAAAATATCCACTGGATCCCAAGAAATATCATTATCAATAAAAAGAAAATGGGTTGCTTCGTAGTCAGTCATTGCTCTAGCAATTAAATTATTTCTTGCTCGTGAAACCAGACTATCATTTTTACAGAATTCGACTCTTAAAGGGATGTTAAATCTGCGGAAAAGTTCAATAGTTGCCATCAAACAATGAACATAATTCACATAACAAAGACTTGCAAAACAAGGTGTCAAAATATAAAGTTTGACCTTATTTTTCTGTAGGAATTGTTGGAGAACCTGTTCAAATGGTTGCTGATTTGGTTGTGCTGTATTAGTAACACTACCTGATGGTGTTGCTGAAGGGGCACTTTTTGGTTTAGTTGTAAAAATATCCTCATCCTCGACTACTTTAAACTTAATGTTATCAGTCATCTTATAAATATACAGACCACTGTATATTTATATTGTTTATGATTTATTTTTATTTTTGTTTATCTTTATGATTTTTTTATGATTTTTGTTTTTTGTTTTTTATTTTTTGTTTTCATAAATATTTATGCGGTGGCAACGGCAGCCTTAGGGAAGTGGTGCTTCATGTACTTCTGGAGGTTGAAGTAGGTAAGCTCATCACCCTTACCGAGTTTGAGGAGCTTGGCAAGCTTGGTATCGGCGTGGATCTTGCGACCATTCTCGCCATCCTGAAGCTTGTGGTCGCGGATGTAAGTGTTGATCTCCTTGCTTACAGCGGTTCTGGCAAGGAGAGTTCCCTTCTCCTTTCCGAGGAAAGCAGCAAGCTCATCAGAGATAAGGGTAGGCTTGACGAAACCAGAAGGAGCTCTGTTTCCAGAAGCACGCTTCTTCTTCTGGGAAGCCTTCTGGGCAGCCTTAAGCTCCTTGGCAACAGACTTCTCAAGAGCCTTGAACTCAGCCTTGAGGGAAGCAGCAAGGGTGGTAAGCTGGCCAATCTTGTCAGCATACTCAGAAAGTCTGGCAGAGACATTGGACTCACCCTCAACAGGGAGCTCAGAGACAACAGGGGCCTCGGAGGCAACAGGGGCCTCAGAGACAGGGGCAGCCTTGGCCTTCTTGGCCTTAGGCTGTTTATCAGATACGGGGGCAGGGGTAGCAGGGGCCTTCTCGGCAGTGTTTTTAACAGCTCTAACCATCTTGTGATTATATACTACTATAGACAGTCTTTTTTAAGTATTTTAACGCAAATATATTTATTTTTTGATACTGGAAACAGTCTCAAAAAATTCCTAAAGGTTTTATATTTTTCGATTTTTCATTTTCGATTTATATTCTCGATTTTTTCATTTTTTGTTTATTTATTCTACAATAGATTCTTCGACAATTGGCTCTTCCATCATTGATTCCTTTTTGACACGTGTCTTGCGCTTTCTTTGTCTAGTAGTTCCATTGAGTTTATTAAGAGACTGATTAAATACGGTTCTCAATCCATTCAATCTTCGAATATACTTCTTGCGAGTTACTTTATTCTTGTATAATTTCAAAATATTTCCGAATTCCTTAAGAAGCTCATTTCGAATTTTATCTTTTTGACTATCATCCAAAGTTGGTAATTTTCTTTTAGTTGTTGTAAGTCTTTTCCTAAAGTTTGTTGCTTTATTGAGAACAGTAAGAGCTTTTGTCCCTGAAGGGACCGATGCTGAAGAACTATTTTCTGAACTTTCGGATTCTTGATCTTCTGATACCTTCTCCTCTTCTTCAGCTACATTCTCCGATGGTTCTGGTTCTTCATTTTCTTCTGGTTCTCTATTTTCTTCTAGTTCTCCATTTTCTTCTGGCTCTTGAGATTCTTCTTCTTTCTCTTCTAAAGAAGAATTATCTGCCGACATCTCTTCTGATACGTCTTGAGAACCTTCCTCTGCAACCGATTCATCTTGCATCATTTCTACAGACTTACCAGGAGAACTTTCTACTGGTAAGGGTTCATTATCATCCACTTCTTTATTATCATCCATTGGGATATTTTCTTCTAGCTTGGACATTATATATAATATCTAGAAAATAAGAGATTCATAAAGCCATGGTAAAGATGTTCTTGCTCCTATAGATACACCAGTTAATGCAGTCAGTGCATGTAAAGCACCAATCTTCTTATATTCGTCATCTATCCCACAATAAACCATATTTTCTATTATTCTCAAACATAATTCTTGTAGTGTCTCTATAGGACTTTCATAAAGATTTAATTGTTCTCTTCTTACTTCTACAAATGGATCATTTAAAATACAAATATAAGTTCGTATTTCTCTAGTCAATCCACCTCTATACATCCATATTTCGTATAATGTCCTAAACAATTTAATATACTCTCGTCTATCTAAAGATGTAAACCAATTGATATGCGTGTAGTTTCCTAATTGGTCCATTTCCATAAATAGTTCCTGAATTCTCACAGAAACTGGTTTCGACATTATTTCCCTCATTTTCCTTTGTCTGTCTTCTATTACTCCTATAGGAATAACTACATTATTGATTATCGTCTGCTGTGTTCGAACTCTTACTCGATTGTTCTCTTGTATAGTCCCATGAATTTGTAATAAAGATTGTTTCGGAACATCCGGAGCATCCCCAGGTAATCCATAAATGACCTTTATCAAACCATATATCTTCAATATATCCTTTATGACATCCAATGAAATGTTCTCTCGATTATATGGATTTTTTACAACCGTCTTTGATTTTATCAAATGTATTAAAGAAATAATATTACATCCGTAAGTAAATTTCCCACAACTAAATGAAAAAAAATATTCTGCTGGGATTTCTTTTAAGGGTTCTAAAGAATAAAAATCATTTTCATTCACACATACCGACCTTGTCTTAAATCCTTCGCCTCGAAGTCGAAAAGATAATTTTACCATATGTCCTCTAAAAACCTTTTGTATTTTTATAACTTGAGAACATTTTTCAAAATACCCCTGAATTCTATCAAAAATGACGCGTTTTGTCCCTGAAATGGGGAGTTTATAACTACGAGCTATATTTTTCAATTCTGGTAGCTTGAATTTGGCGAGAACAAATTTATTCTTCACATATTCCCTATAGGACAATAATGGCGATTGAACCGCCTGAGGCTCTCTAATAAATTCGTTTTTATATTCTTCATCATGACCTATAGGATGAGCGAATTTTGATAGCATATATAATATATTAATAAAATTGTTCTCATATCATTCTTTTAGAGAACAAAATTGTTCTCCTTCAAAAAATGCCACATACAATATGCTATCGGAAAATTGATTTGGGACCCATTTTAGAAAAATGATTTCATAAAATTGATTTAAAGCGAGCACAATATATTAACCATACACCACCCCAGCTCCTATTACAATGTCTTCCTTTACTGCTACCTCTTCTACTACCATCCGTAAGGTCCTTGAATTCGCCGACTGGAACCCGAAGGCCCATAAGTATATGGCTCCTAAGGTTAACAGTATGGGCGGCAAGTCGGTAACTCTTATTAGCACACAGTCCAGCCGATCACTACACTTAAATACTCCTCTTATGATGACTTGGGGAATTTCCGATTTCATCAATGATGATGCTACATCGGACGGAAAATACAAGCTTTCGCTCAATTTTCCTAATACTGAATACGCAACTAAGGATACAGATACATTCCTACAAAAAATGATTGAATTCCAGAACCAGGTTATTGATGATGCGGTCACTAACTCTGAAGTCTGGTTTGGAAAGAAGAAGTCCAGGGAACTTGTCGAGGATAGTTTCTTTCCATTTCTAAAATACCGCAAGGCAAAGGATGCTTCTGGCAAGCCTACTGGTGCAATTGATTATACTAGTCCTCCATCTATTTCTGCTAAGGTCCCTGCTTACAAGCAAGATGATGGCTCTCTCAAGTGGGAATGTGATTTGTTCGATATCAATTACAATCAGATTTTCCCTTGTGATGATGAGACAGCTTCACCGGTTGAAATGGTTCCTAAGCTCAGCAAGATTGCCAGCACTCTTCAGTGCTCTGGTATCTGGATTGGTGGCAAGGGTTGGGGTCTTACTTGGAAGTTCATTTCAGGTGTAGTCAAGCCTAAGCAGACTGAGACTGTTCGTGGCAAGTGTCATATTAAGCTTAATGATACCGAATTGAATGATGACCGTGATGACCCTGCTCCTCCTCGTCAAGAAGAGGAAGAGGAAGAGCCAGTCAAGGCAACAACACCAGCACCTATTTCAACCACTGTCGATGATAGTGATGATGAGGAGCCAGCCGTTGCTGATGAGCCAGAGCCGGTTCCTGAACCAGTTGTAGAGCCTCCTAAGACGGTTATCAAGAAGGTTGTCAAAAAGAAGGTTGTTGCGTAAATCAGCAGTCAGTTAATACCCTATAATGGATATAAAAATCGTATAAAAATCATAAAAAATGATCCATTTTTTTATGATTTCACTATTTGTATATAAAATCGCACATCTCCCCTACGGTCAACTCGATACATATCTCCACGTTGTATCATAGGTAATCCCTCTTTCCTAAAGGTATAATATTGATACTCCTTTATGACTAACTTCTCTCGTGGTATGGAAAATACTTTACCACCTATATTCACAAGAATATTTTCACATTCCCATATTTCTTCCAAAGTTCTCGATATTTTTATATATAAATTATTATTTTCATCTATTGAAATATTTTCTGGTAAAATCGGTTCGATTGATACTATTAGTTCCCTTATTTTATTTTCTCCATTATCCTCATTTTCCACATCTTCTCCATCGTCCCCATCTTCGTTCCCACTATATTTCTTATCGAAAACCAATTGATGATGCCATAAAGGAACCCAATATATCTCTTCTTCTATTTCCATTTTGAGAACCTTATCATTAAATAAATCTTCTAAGGTTGGTCTCACAATTCGTTCTTCAAATTCTCCTTTTTCAAAGTTCTCTAAAAAAGGGAATAATTCTAATAAATATTCGAGAACTTCTGGGTCTATCCTCTTTTTTATTCGGTCCATTAAAACCTTTCCAATAAATATTCCATTCTCTTTTGTAAATAAACAACCTCCTGAAATACGCCGAATAATTTCATCTATTAATTTTTCATCCAAATAAGAACACAAAAACCCTCGAAGCATATCCATATATGTTTCTTTTTGACAATCCCAATTACCATTTGTGAGAACCTCATATGCATTACATATCTCGTGGAATTTCTCAGCCGCCTCTGGTGTCCCATTCTTATCTGGATGATATTTCAATGCCATCCGACGATATGCCTTTTTGACTTCCTCATCAGAAGGATTTTGATTACTAAGATTGAGAACTTTCTTAGCCTTTTGAACATCCATATTTTTTCAGTTTATTTATGATATAAAACATAATATTCTCTAAATGATAAATGGGCCGATAATTATTATTATAATACTGTAAAAATGAATACGTCTTTTGGACAATATCTGAAATATCTTCACCAGTAAATCTATCCGTCTGTATAAAATAAACCATAATATACCACACACATTCAACCACATCCAAATTATAAATCATAATGTCATAAAGAGAATCTCTGAATTGGGTAAATGGAATGGCATCTATGTTCTCCATTTCTCTTATTATTTGATCACATATCACATTGAACACATCTATTGGTAAGTTCTCTGCAGATTTCACCAAAGAAAATGATTGTATCTCCTTTAAATTTAAAACGTAATTTGTATCAACCTCTTTTAATACTTCTATTGAACTTGCTTTTTGAGAACTTGACACTCTTTTTGTAAATGTGGCGTTCTCCTTTACTGATTTATTCTTTTTGACCATTTCTACTATTTCCGATTTTTGCGGTTTTTTTATAGGTATTATCGCACACGATTGTATAATATTATTCGGAATAAAACTTATATGTTCTGTTATTATAATAAATTTTACAAAAGTCGTCGGCATTCTCTGCATATAACTATAGAAAATCTCTAATAGCTCGCTATGTATCATATGAAAATTTTTACATACTATTATCCCCGTTTTATCCGGTTTTACCGAAATAATATCGACAATTTGGAAAAATACATCGTGCCATAAAGTTTTCGAATTACATCCCAAAAAAGCCATATCCACCTCATAATGTATATCCGATATACGAAAACAATAGGATTGTTTCTCACTTTGAACTGTCATCTTTTTTTCATATTTTAAATCACTCGGACTATATTTCTTTAAGACACTTAATACTTGGGTATATTTACCAGAACCTACAGGACCATATACAATCATATTTTCAAATGTTTTTAGAGAACTTGGAAAATGTTCTGCTTTCCATTCTGGATGAAGGTCGTATTTCTCCATCGATGATATGTAATCTTCTGATGTTGTTTCATAAAATTTCATTTTCGTATATGAAATTTTAAGAGGTTTTATTTATGTCGGTTTGAACTAACGCTTTATAACACATTTATTGAGAACTTTTCGATTTCATATTCAATAGAATATCCTTCGCATTTATTGATATAACTGCTTTCTGTATTTTTTATTATCCAAAAAACGCACCGAAATATAACAACAATAAATCGCTGTTGAAACAACTATTATTGATAATGCTATACACGCCAAATTAAACATCATTATTTTTGTTTGACCTGAGGTATGCGCAAAAATGATAAAATAAACAAAAATTGCCAAATATACCATATATGTCTGGTATGATACTTCGAATTGCTCCATTAATAATTTATTTGATGGTGTCAAAGTATAAGACATATAATCATTCGTATTTTTCTTTCCGTAATCGAAAACAGCCAATACAATCGATATAGAGCATACAAATAATAATGATGTTGCTCCAATCAATCCTACAAAATATTTCGCATACGGATTCTTTATTTCTGGTGCATCTCTATCCGTATATGTCCCATAAACTGTCTTCATTAAATCTACCGATGCAATCATATCACGGGCTACAAAGACAACTGTAAAAAAATTCAATATCATTATTACCATAAATAATATGAATTGAATAGAGGCTTTTGTAAAATTTGCAAATACAAGTGTATATAAAATTCCCAAAACGATATATCGAAACATTGTTGGAAATATATTCGCGTATGCTGTATCCATATAGCATATATACAGACATTCTCTTACCCGCTTCTAGGTTCAGCCTATCTGGTAGTTCTCTCTTATCCAATCCAATATTACTTCTTTTTGACACAACCTATAAGACTCTTTGAAACCTTTCAATTTATAAAATTTCGGCTTCTTCATTTCCTTCGTCTCATAGTGTATATATGCACCATATTTACCATTCCTTATAGATAATCCATCCGCAAGTTCTCTAATTATTTTTGTATTTTCTTTTTCAATCGGTTTCGAAATCCATTTCACAAATTTGTCATAAAGGTCTATTGGCTCTATCCCTTCTTCGACCTCATTTTCCAATATGGATTTCAGACCCACGTTCTCATCCTTATATTTAATGTATTTTCCAAATGGACCATTTAAAAGAATAACCGGATGTCCTTCATGTTCTCCGAGAACTTCTTCTCCTTTTTCTTCCAATTCCGCTAAAGAATATTCGCCTTTTCTTAATCGGTCCATATCCAATTTCGCCCTTATTGTCCTAAAATCCTTCTTATTTGTTATATGTTGTATAACTGCTCCAAAACGGCCAAAAACAACACTATATTCATCGGTATCTGCTAAAACAAATCGCTTTTTCTCTACAGGACCAATGAGACTTTCAATTTGATGATGACATCCTAAACATATATCTTTATGACAATTACCCCGAGCCATTTCATCTAAATCTTTCTCCATTGCCTCTGTATATCCATAATCAAAAAGTGGTCCAAAGTTCTCTGTTAAAAATTCTGCAACTAAAATCCCAGTAGGTTGTATCACCAGTTTTCCTTTTTCTTGACCTACCTTCTTTTCTATTTTTTCTTCTTTTATATCTCCATCTTTGAGAACATATTCTGAGCATGAGATAACATCCCCCTCAATATCCATCTTTTTGACATATCCGCGGTCTAATAAAACCTCCACTAAAGAAGCATATGTTGAAGGACGTCCTATACCTATATCCTCCAGTTTCTTTATTAAAGATGCTTCGGTATAATGCGAATGTCTTCCATGAACAGCTACCTTTGCTGTAGCCATTATTAGTTTTTGCTCTTTTGGACAACTACTCATATAAAACAGGTTCTCATCCATAGTCGGTTGGGGATACAAAGCAGTCCATCCCATAAAAGCTACTCGATCAATTAAATGAACATATTGTATAGGGGTCTTTTCATATATTTGCGGACAACTCATATACACCGGCGTCTGCTCTATCTTTGCTGCGGACATACATGAAGCAACTGTATTCTTCCATATAAATTCATATAACTTTTTGACCCTAACAGGAAGACCTTCTACTGTAGCCATTTCTAAATGTGTTACTCGAATCGCCTCATGAGCAGTCTCATCTACATTTGATTGAGAACCTGACCCTACATATTCTGTTTTAATATACTTATCGAGAACCCATTTTCTCACTTCTTGTAGGAACTCCGCACAATAATTTTGCGAATCAGTTCTCATATAGGTAATATATCCGTCTTGATATAACTGCTGACAACCAGCCATTGTTTCTTTCGGTCCCATACTTAAATTTGAAGAAGTTGCTTGTAAAAGTCCTGAAGTATTAAATGGCTTAGGTGGCTGTTTCAATATTTCCTTTTTGACACCTACAGAAAATATATGCTGGAATGACTTTGATTTATTTAAAAAGTTGAGAACTTCTTCCCCATTTTCTAATTCTTTTGAAAGAGTGAATTCTATTTTCTTCTGAAAGAAAACCCCAGTTAGTTTATATGTTTTATTTAGAACCACTTGGGTTTTTTCTTGTTCATTGTCATAAACTATTCTCAATGCTGGAGTCTGACATCGACCAGCTGATAAGCTGTTGTCTTTGTTCCTATATAGATATTTCCACAATACGGGCGAGACTTTAAAACCTACCATTAAATCGAGAACCTGTCTGGCTTGTTGAGCCTTTACAATATTCATGTTTATGACTGTTGGACTTCGAACTGCTTTCTCTAATGCGGTTTTTGTCACCTCGTGAAATACTATTCTTTTTGTTGTCTCTACAGGCAACTTAAACACTTGACATATATGCCATGCTATTGCCTCCCCCTCACGGTCATCGTCCGTTGCTATATATATCATATCTGGCGAATACATCTTTATGACCTTCTTCATCGAATCTATATGCGCTTTTTTTTCGGATATGTTCTCATATGTCGGTTCATCTGTTGGATTTACTGGAAGCTTTTTAACTTCTCTTATATGACCTTTAGAAGATATACATTTACATTTTATAAAGGATTCTATTTTTTTGCATTTGGATGGTGATTCTACAATAAGGAGCATTGTATAAATAACGCAAAATATCTTTATATAACTTATATGACTACCATTACTAAAAAAACATCAGGACTTTTTGGAACAGGATTGTTTTCAAGTATGACAAAAGAATATAAGGCATATTTGAGCACACTATCACAAAAGAAACAATCTGCCTTGTTGGAATATAAAAAACTCGTCGAATCTTCTGAAAATGCTAATAAGGGATATGTTTATCCATTCAAAAATGATGTCTATAAATTCGATACCAATTATTTAGGTGATTTAATTCTTATTCAAGAAATCAATTTGCGTTCTCTTATTGTAAAAGCTCTTCATAAACAGAATTTTCAGGCTTTAAACTTTGTCGATATACTTCCTTTGGAAGCAAGCAAATTTATCAATTCGGCATTGTGTATTGTTATTCGTTATAAACGTGTATATGATTTGTTTTTCAGAGCTGCAACTGTAAGACAACGTGGAACGGAACTTCTTTCTGAAGACCGCTGGAGTTTTAAATCCATCACACCTGATATCAGAAGAAAATATTCATTACCTACAATTGCTCAATTAGAAACCCTTGTCAAATATTCGCTAGATATTCCTTTCTGTTTGAATATTATTTTTGGAGAGAACTCTCTTGAACAATTTAGCACAGAAGGTGTCGAATTGGCCCCTCAAGATAAAAACGAATATAGACCTAAGGGAGGCGATTATAAAATCATTTTGGGAAGATCAAAAAAGAATACTATTTATCTTGATAAATATGGAAAAATCAAAGATAACTCTGGTAAAGAATATGAGGTTATTGGAATTAGTGTTCAACATTTCGAACAAAATTCTATTGAAAACCGTAAAGATGACCCAAATGAACATATTATTGATATCATGAAACCAAAAGACACATTGAAATCTTTTATGGATTATTTTGTGCATCGTGCTTTAGGGAACGAATATCTACCCGATGGAGATAACTGGGATTTGAAATGGAATAAAGAAGACCAATTATTATGGCAAACATTTCGTTTGAAATTTACCCCAAAATTACCCGAAAAAGTTAAACCTTGCCCTTGTGAAAATAATACCAGAGCTAGACGCCAAGTTCTCCAATATTCATCAAATGTCGTTAAAAAAGGAGGTAATCGAACTGTCAAAAAGAGAACCTGGTGAATTATACCTTTATGACAACGCTTTCAAAACTATTTAGAAATATTTTTAATGGAGTATTTTTTTATATATTTCTATAGATAATATATAAAAATGGCATCTATTTTTGGACAACAAAATAAATGTAGCTCTGAAGAAGAACAATCTGGTAAATGTCCTCCTACCGGTTATGAAGAATTTAAAAAGTCTCTTAACAAAGGGGATAGCATTCAAGTAGAATATAGAAGAAATGAAGGTGATGCCATTTCAACAATAAATGCTATTGTTGAAAACCCTGGAATTGCTGATTATATCACTGTAACTGATGCAAAATTAGCATCAGGCGAATCTATTAGTGAAAATACTTTGTGGGGTAATAGAACGCTTTCTATTAAGAAAATGCCAGTTCAAGGTATTCTATCTTTAGCACCGACTGCAGATACTCTTCATTCATCTTCTATTAATTTATTCGGTTCTAACAATACTGCTTCTACAACATCTAACATGAGCATTGCTAGTGTTGCTGAAAGTATTGAGAATTGGAAGACTGTAGGTGTTGAAAAACCGATTGAATCTGTTAGTATGCCATCTGTTGCTGACCCAAGTATCAAGACAATTCCTGATACTAAAGAATATAAAACAGCTAGAGAAAATTTGGAACTTATTGGAGAAAAACGAGATTTATTTGAATTTTTCAACGAAACACAAGAAGAACCCAATATCACAAAAGAACAATATGACACTTTAATCTCTTTTGCTACACCTGAAGTTAGAAATATTATTAAAGCCACACGAGTTCTCTTTGCTAATGAAGGTCCTTCGCTTCCATCTTATTCTTTTAACAGAGCCAATTATATTGCACTTATTAATGAACCTAACAAACTTAAGAGAAACGCTGCTGAAAACTTAATCCCAAAAGCAGAGCAAGGCTCCATTTTGTTATCTGTTTATAAAAAAGGCGGACGTGAATCATATGATACATATTACCTTAGAACAAATGGAACTATTGGTAGCACAAAAAATCCTACATCCAATTATTCCTTTGTTTCTGTGAATGGAGATGAATTGTTATTTAAATTAAATCAAGGTTCATCCGTTAGTAAAGGATTGTATAATATGGGTTCATCCGTTAAATCATCCTTTATGAACAGATTCACTTCTAAATCAGCACCTGCTTCTGGCGGACGAAAAACACGTCGTATCCCCAAATATAATAAAACACGTAGGGGAGGAAAAAAACCTCTTTATGGTGGCAAAAAACGCAAGTCGTCCAAGAAATAAATTGTTCTTACTTCATTAAATATAAATCCGCCAATATGGCAAAAATCATCGGCATTTGCCATGTCGAAAATCCCTGTTTATAATGACCATCCTTCATTATATACACCCTCCAACTGATGATAAACGAACAAATCAACGCAATTGACAAAGCCAAAATCAATATCCATTCTATTGTATCAAACGCCATTTTATAAACAACCCCGAGAAAAAACCATATAAATATTTCTGGATATAATATTGAGAACATGTCAATACGATACAAAGTAATTATCAACGACCGCCAATATACATCTTGGTCTTATACACCAGAAGACGACTTTTCTAATTGTCATAAAGAAGAAATCGATAGAATAGTCCCTACGAAATTATTCACTAAAGATATTATTCTTTATGACTCTTCCTCAAATACTTTCGAAACTGTTTTTTCTAATATTCGTTCTGGAGTTCCATTATCTGGTATTCTTGTTCTCGAAGGTAATCGCACTTATGGTCGAGCGCAATCGACATCTTCTTCTAAAAAACAACGTCTATTATATAAATGTATCCCTGACGACAAACATCTGCCTGCTTTTTTAATACCATATGAACCACAAATCGGTTTCTCCAAAGTTCTCAAAAATAAATATATTATTTTCAAATTCGAGAACTGGAATGAACAACATCCTCATGGTTCTCTCTTAAACACCATCGGAGATACAAGTTCTCTCGAAGCCTTTTATGAATATCAATTATATTGTAAAAGTCTTAATGTATCTATTAACCATTTTACTAGTAAAACTAGAGAACAATTACAAAAACAAACGAATGAAGAATATATCGAACAAATTCTTAAAAATCCCGATTTTCATATAGAAGACCGCAGAACAACCGCGAAACCTTTTTCGATTGACCCTCAAGGAAGTCTCGATTTCGATGATGCGTTTGATATTATACAAACTCCTGACGGGTTAGTCCATGTCACCATTTATATTGCAAATGTATATGTATGGTTAGAAACACTCCATCTGTGGAAATCTTTTGCTAACCGTGTAAGCACCATCTATTTACCCGATAAAAAACGACCCATGCTACCAACTATTCTTTCTGACAGTCTTTGTAGTCTTCAAGAGAACCACCCACGATTTGCATTGGCAATGGACCTCACTCTAACCACCGAAGGGCAACTCATCAATACCACTTTTAAAAACGTTATTATATCTGTCACAAAGAATTATCGATATGAAGAACCGTCCTTATTACAACATCCACCATATCAATTCCTTTATGACATTTCGCAGACCCTTGATAAAAATATTTCTGATAGTCATGATATTGTTTCTTATTGGATGGTTAGAATGAATACGATTTGTGGAGAACAATTATCGCAAATTCAAAAGGGAATTTATAGAAAGGCTATTATAACAAACCCACAAAATGCAACCATACCTACTGGACTTCCACAAGGCGCACAACGTGTCATAAACAACTGGAATTCTGTTTCTGGTCAATATGTTCTCTATCAATCTGATGTATCACATGAAGTTCTTAAATGCTCACATTATACCCATATTACAAGTCCTATTCGAAGATTAGTTGATTTGGTAAATATGATGGTTCTCTCTTTTCATCAAAATATTATTGAGAACCTATCGATAGAAGCACAAGAATTTATTCAATATTGGTTGTCAAACATTGAATATCTTAATATATCCATGAGGTCTATTCGTAAAATTCAAACCAATTGCGAATTATTACATAGATGTATAACAAATCCTAGCCTGACACAAACACCACAACAAGGTATTCTTTTTGACAAACTACAGAAAAACGATGGCGGATTTGTTTATATGGTCTATTTAGATGGGGTCCAATTACTAACACGGTTTAAATCATATACAGAATATGAGAACTATTCCACTCAATCGTTTCAATTGTATTTGTTTGTTGATGAACACAGTTTAAGACAAAAAATACGGGTTCAAATTGTCCAATAAGATGTATATATTGTAGAAACATTACAACCGTCTATTATTATAAAAATATTTTTTTATAAAAGTTAATATTGAGACTATAGACCAACCAATTATTGCAAATAATTGAATTACTACAACCCAACCACTCATTGCAAATGATTGAACCGCCGCCATCAAACTTCCTGAAACAACTCCTGCACCTTGCATTGTTGAAAATAATCCACCCGAAATTGGTCCAATACTAGAAAGACCAATAAATCCAAAAATACTTGGTAGAAATATCATAGCACTACTAACTATTGGTATAACAATCCATTTTACACCCTTTAAAATATATTCAACTTTTTTATTTTTCGACATGTTATGTATTATATATATAACTCTTTATACCGTGTAAAATTACCAAACTAAATCAATAAACATAATTTATATTATTTTTTTGAGAACCTATAATAAAAAATACATAAAAATATAAAACACATATATACAATGAAAGTTATCTCATTTTTATTTATTCTTCCAACAATCCTAGCAAATACTCCTTTTCTAGATAAATTCGAGAACTGGATTAATGAATTCCGTATTCAGTTTCAATCCAAAACACATTTCTATGATGTCCTCAAAAAGTGGATTATCAATGACCAATATATTGATATCATAAATAATGAGAACAAATCTTATCAATTGGGTCATAATCAATTCTCTGGAATGGACGAATTCGAATTTATTCAATATGTCATAAAGAACCCTATTATTCAATCCTCCAGATATCAACTTCCTATCCCTCCATTATCTGTGGAATTTGAGAACACAACACTAGATAATCCTCCTCTATCAGTAGATTGGGTATCGGCCGGTGCAGTATCACCAGTAAAAGACCAAGGTCAATGTGGTAGTTGCTGGTCGTTCTCTACAACGGGGGCTTTAGAAGGAATCTATTACATTAAAACCGGTAAATTAATCCCTTTTTCAGAACAACAATTAGTCGATTGTGATACATTAAAAAATGGTGGTCGTGATCATGGTTGTAATGGCGGTTTAATGGATAATGCATTTGCATGGATTTCCAAAAATGGTGGATTGTGCTCTGAAGATGTTTATCCTTACATTTCTGGGGATGGAACGACAGAGGCTTGTAAAAAAGATTGTGAAAATGTCCCAAAGAGTAAAATACAAACATGGGTTGATGTAGAACCTACCGATATGGCTCTTATGGGGGCTATTGCCCAACAACCTGTTTCGATTGCTATTGAAGCCGACCAACGCGATTTTCAATTATATAAATCTGGAGTTTTTACTGGAAAATGCGGAACAACATTAGACCATGGAGTTCTCGTTGTTGGTTATGGAACCGAAGAGAACCAAGATTATTATTTAGTAAAAAATTCGTGGGGAATAACATGGGGTCTTGGAGGTTATATTAAACTAGGTCGCGGACCACAATATAATAATGGCCAAGGACAATGTGGTATTTTATTAGAAGCCAGTTATCCTGTTCTATAAACCTTGTTATGATTGTCATAAAAAAATACATCTTTATGACAAACCTATATATCCATATAACAAATCCATTTTATATGTCATCAATATTAATTTCTTCGCCAGTATCCATCATAACCATATCTTGAGGTAATTTCTGAGGAGTCATATCAAGTTCTTCTTCTGATGTGAAAATGAATTCGTCTGTTTTACTAGCTGCTTTCGATTCACCAAACATATCTCTCATTGAATTATCCAGAAATTCAGCCGGAAAATTAGGGCGCTGTTTCAATTGGTCAATCTCTAATGCCGAATAAACCTCCAGAATATCACATTCTTCTGTTTTTCCTTCCTTCACTGTTGCCCAATCCCTTAGTCCTACTAAAACAATTGTTCCAGAGCCTATGACATTTCGACGTTTGTTTTTTCCTGTAAATTTGCCTCGAATAATTCCTTGACGGGTAACTCTATCGTCGCAATAAACTTCACAACGAGTTCCTCCAAAGATCTTCTTGACGATTGCATATTTTTCTTCATCGCATTCCGACATACGGAGTTTAGAAGAATTTTGTGTCTCGTTCTTACGAGCTAGACCTTTATGACGACTTCCACCAGTTGTATTTTTGACCATTCTTAATAAGAGTATGCTATCTATATTTCGTCGATTATTCAAATCAATTTTATGAGAAGAGTATATATGGCTCAAGAAATTCTTGGTGTATTTCATTTATTGGAAAAAGAGTTGAAAGGCGGAGGAAAAGAAAAAAGCACAGAACCCTATAAACACTTTGAAGATACTATGAATGAGGTCTATGATTATGTTAAGGATGTGTTTGAGACAAATGAACAACATAAAAAAAATCACGCCAATTCCATTTATAATATGGATAAAGATTGTGATTGTCCGGATAAATATAAAGCAGAACAAAAGGATGCAACCATGACAACAACATCGGGTTCATATTCTTCAAATATATCATCTATTTCTGGAACAATACCCATTTTTAAATTATATGATGAAGTTGATAATAGAGAACAACAAGAAGGAATAGTAATAAAACAAAAGAATGAATGGTTGTAGTAGTAGTATGTTATTGTAATGTATGTTTAATATGAAATGTAGAGGTAACAAAAGGGAAAAGGGAAAAGTGATTTTTATAAAAATGGTGAAAATTGTTAGGAGGAGAAA
>Ga0164296_1000657_pt1 | contig 40008 bp, 39 predicted proteins | sample GEODES057metaG_FD_113533 | JGI IMG/M metagenome (GOLD analysis project Ga0164296, IMG submission 113533) | Dystrophic lake water microbial communities from Trout Bog Lake, Wisconsin, USA - GEODES057 metaG | ecosystem: Environmental > Aquatic > Freshwater > Lake | place: USA: Trout Bog Lake...
CCGCCGGGGGCCGCCGGCACGAAAGTCCGGGCGGCGCGGCACTAGTGAGCGGGTGTAGCTCAGGGGTAGAGCACAACCTTGCCAAGGTTGGGGTCGAGGGTTCGAATCCCTTCGCCCGCTCCAATTTATTCCAACCATTACCAGCACTTAGCAAAGCCGCCTCCGGGCGGCTTTTGCTGTTGGTCCGGAAACTGGTCCGGAAACGTGCGAAAACCCCACTCGGGACAGGCCCGGCGGGGTGGTCGGCGACGCGAGGGTCCGGGTTCAGTCCGGACCGGGGAGGGCGGTCACGATCCGACGCTCTCACCCGCCGTTGGCAGTGCCAAGCCCAGGCCGGATCCACAGCCACATGGGCGGTGCGCAACCAATAGCTTCCCGGGCTGTCGGCATTCCGTCGAGCGTATGGTAACGTCGCAGCCTCAGATAGGGATGTAGGCGCGTTGCCTTAGTGCGTGAGGTATGTGTGGCTGATTTGGAAAACATTCGTCGGGAAATCGCCGATGAATATGCGGCACCTCACAATCACCCCTGGGTCATCGGTTTCTCCGGCGGAAAAGACAGCACGCTCGTGGCGCATCTCGTCTTCGAGTTCCTGTTGAGCATCCCTCGGAGCAAGCGGACGCGCCACGTTCACATCGTATCGAACGATACGCTCGTTGAAAGCCCACTTGTAGTTCACCACCTGCGACAGGTCACAACAGATATTCGCGAAGCTGCGGAGGTTTTTGGCCTGCCGATGAGCGTGGCTATTACCTCGCCTGAACCGGACAAATCTTTCTGGGTGAACCTGATCGGCCGGGGTTATCCACCGCCGAACAGGACCTTTCGCTGGTGCACGGACAGGATGAAGATCCAGCCGACCAGCAAGTACATAAAGAGCCAGGCCAGCGCGACGGGGCAGGTCATCCTGCTGCTGGGCGTACGGCGCAACGAGAGTGCGACCCGTGCCTCCACCGTTGCCCGCTACGATAACGGGGAGAGGCTGAACCGGCACAACGACCTCGTGGAGTGCATGGTCTTCCGACCGATCGTCGAAATGTCGACGAAGGAGGTCTGGGAGGTCCTGGCGATGAACGATCCGCCGTGGGGCGGCAGCCACGGACACCTGATTAAGCTGTACAGCGACGCGACCGGTGGCGAATGCCCCGTAATGACGCAGAAAAACGAGGTCGCCGCCTGCGGTACGTCCTCGTCCCGCTTCGGCTGTTGGACTTGCACCGTGGTGGACAAGGACCGCAGCCTGGAAGGCTTCGTCGAGTCCGGGTTCGCCGAGTTCGGCCCCCTCCTCGATTTCCGCGACTGGATTGCTTCCATCCGCAATGACACATCACGGCGGATGGCCCGAAGGCGCACCGGCCAAGTCACCATTACAAACGAAGGCGTCTTCGTTCCTGGGCCCTTCACGCCTGCGGCTAGGCGCGAGATCCTCGATCGCCTGCTGAAAACACAGCTTGAGGTTGGATACCCCTTGATTACGGACGAAGAGCTCGACTTGATACGGACCATATGGGCCGAAGATGCCATCGTCATATCGACCGCTGCGGCGCGCGAGTTGGTTCCGCACCGCTTCTAAGGGGGAAGCATGTCACGGAACGTGGTCGTAATTCTCGACCAGAAGGAAGGCCGCAACCTCGTAAAGCGGTTATGTCGTAAGTATTCCGTTCGCATCGCCGAGTTCGAGGAGCTTGTCCACGCACAGGTGAACCAAGTCGGAAAGCAACGCCGCCGAGGACTTTGGGCGGAGTTTGACGACATCCTGGATCGGATGGACGAGGATACCGACGGTGTATCTTAAATCAATTCAACTCCGCGAGTGGAAGGCGTATGCCCTCGCCCGTTTCGATTTCCCCTCTCCACGTCCAGGCAAGAACGTCGTCCTGATCGGCGCTGAGAACGGCTTCGGAAAGACCAGCCTGTTCGAGGCGGTCGTCCTTGGTCTTTTCGGCAAGGACGGCATGCCCCTGATCGCCCGCGCCGGCTTCAAGGACATCGGCGAGGAGAGGCAGAACACCACCTACAAGGCGTTCCTTGAGAAGGCGATCAACCGGGTCGCCATCCGCAACGGGCGCACGACATCCTGTTCCGTCACGCTCTCCTTCGGAACCGGCGACGAGGACGAGGAGATCGAGATCAAGCGGATCTGGTCGTTCAACGACCAGGGGCATTTCAAGCCGTCCGATGAGGAGATCCAGATCTTCGAGGGCAGCAAGCGCAAGCCTGTGGGCCCGAGCGTCCACTACGGCGACGACCGCGGCGACTGGTTCCGCGATTACATCGCCAAGACCTTCCTGCCCTACTACCTCGCCGCGTTCTTCATGTTCGATGGCGAACAGGTCTCGACGTTCGCCGAGCGTGAGATGGGCGCACAGGTTCGCAGCGGGATCCAAGGGCTCCTTGGCATCCCGGTCTTACGCGAGCTTGCCATTGGCCTACGAGACTACGCCAAGAACCGACGCCAGGACTCCCCGGCGGCATCGAATACGACGCTCGCCAAGCTGGAGACGGAACGTGAGGAGCTCAACGAGAAGCTGGCGACCGCTCAGACGCGCCTCGATGAGGTGACGCCCAATCTTCTCAGCATGTCTCAGGAGCGGGAGCGCATCACCCGCGAACTCGACAGCTACGGGACCGGGTCCCAGGCGCAGTATCAGGAGCAACTCACCAGCCTAGCCCGGTACAACGCCGAGGCGGAACGGGCGCAGGAGACCCTTCACGGTCTTCTCGGATCCGATATCGCCCTTGGGCTGGCAGGCCGGCCGCTGCGGGACGACGTGAAGGAACAGCTGCGCCGCGAGCAGGTCCGCGAGGACTGGGAAGCCGGCAAGGCGCAGGGTGATAAGAACCTCCAGCGGTTCGTTTCTCTGTTCGGCACCGCCGTTGAGAAGGTCGATCCAGTCCTAGCGCCGGATCAGGTCGATGGCGTGAAGGAGGTCATTGGCGGCTGTTGGGAGGCTCTGTGGCATCCGCCGCCCTCCGACGCGGCGGAACGCGTCATGCACGTCCATCTGACTTCGTCGGACCGCCGACGCACGACGCAGAAGCTGGACGAGATCGACGACTTTGGCGCGAGCCAGGTGCTGTCGCTCCTCGACACGATCGCCGATAACGAGGGCGAGGCCTCCCGCATCAAGGAGTCCATCTCGCGGCTGGAAGGCATCGCCCCGCAGCTGGACGAGAAGCGCGCGCGGCTTCGCGATCTCAACGCCGAGATCGACACAGCCAACCGCGATATCGGTTCACTGAAGAACGAGGTCACCGGTCTAACGGCGCAGGTCGAAAGCCGGAACAAGAGCATCGCCAACATCGGGGCTCAGATGGACCAGGCGCAGCCGTCCTTGCGAAGGGCGACGCGAGCCGACCGCATGGCGGAGCTCATCGACGAGATCGTGAAGGAGGCGGTGCCGAGCCAGATCGAGGAAATCGCTCACGCGATGACCGAAGCGCATCGCATGATGGCCCACAAGAAGGATCTGGTGGAACGCGTCAGCATCGACGAAGAGTGCAACGTCAAGCTGCTGAACAAGAACGGCGATGACATCCGTGACATGGATCTGTCGGCCGGCGAGAAGCAGATCTTCACGCAGGCCCTCATCTCGGCCGTCGCTGAAGTCTCGGGTCGCACATTCCCGATGCTGATCGACACCCCCCTTGGTCGCCTCGATGTCGACCACCGCCGTGGCGTCCTCAAACACCTCACGCAACGCGAGGGCCAGGTCATTCTCCTGTCCACGAACACCGAGGTCGTGGGCGAATATTTCGACCTGATCCAACCACATCTGCTGAAAAGCATGATCATCCACCACGACCACTCGGAGGGCGTGGGAAATTCCACGCCCAAGGATGGCTACTTCGAGCTGGGTACCCGCTGATGGCGATGACGCTGGTCGATGTCGCAGGCGGAAATTTTCGTACTGACGAGGATTCCGAGAAGCTGAACGCCGCCTTCATGTCGCATCTGGGTGTGAAGCAGCGCTTCATCCCCGCCCGGCTTGCGATCGCGCGGTCCCTCGCGGCGCAGGGCACCCCGCCGGCGATCCCGGTCTACGCAGAGCTTGGCAAGGCCGTAAAGGGCGACACCCTGTTCGGGACCGGGGCCTCCCTTTCGACCTGGGTGGCGCTGATCACCCAGAAGAACGATGGCAACATCAACAACCTGAAGGACCTACTCGGCGCGGTCGCGGCCCATTGGGCACGGGGCTTAGCCCTTCTCGACGACGAGTGGCGCCTGTCCGAGGGCCAACTCCCGGCGTTCATTCGCCGCCTGGTGGAGGTCGCGGGGCTTCCGCTTAACGGCGGCACGCGCATCGGCGGGGCGCTCGGTCGGGTCGACCTCAAGATGTCGTCGGGACCGATCCCGGTTCCGATCGGCGAGATCTCGACCGACGTCATGTCGAAGGCTGCCGTCGAATGGGTCATCAACGGATCGGGCGGCAGCCCGCACTCAGCAATCATGGGAGGCGTCGGATCCGGAAAGACGCGCACCGCGGTTGCGATGCTGAGGAAGATCCGCGAGCGGGCCGCGGTCCCCTTCCTTGCCTTCGACTTCAAGGGTGACCTTGGCACTGACAGCGAGGGCAAGGGATACGGTCTGGATAAGGTGTTCGGGGCGACCATCATCCAGCCGCCCCGCGTGGCCATCCCGCTGAACGTATTGGCCCTCAAATCCAACGACGACATCACTATCACCGAGAGCGCGGTTCGCTTCCGTGAGTCGTTCGCCCGGCTCAAGGGGTCAGCCCTAGGGGCGAAGCAAAAGTCTGCGCTCACCGATGCGGTCGAGACGGCGCTCCGGGCCAACGACTCATGCGAGCTTTACCACGTGCGTGACATGCTCCGGCAGGTCTACGCGCAGCGGAACATGACCGAGGACGGCGCTTCCGCGGCCCTGGAGGATATCTGCCGGTTCCCGCTGTTCACCCCGACGTTGTCACCCGCAGAGTTCTTCTCGCAGAGCTGGATCATCCGGTTGCCGCAGGAAGTGCCAGAAGTCAGCCGGGGCATCATCGTCAACCTGATGCTCGATGCCCTCGACAACTACCTCAACAGTCTCCCTGACGCTCCAATGGAGGATGGCCAGCATCGCTCGCTAAGGTCCCTGTGTGTGATCGATGAGGCGCACCGGATCCTTGGCAGCAAGCTGCCATCACTCTCCAGCCTGATACGGATGAGCCGCTCGAAGGGCGGTGCGGTGATGCTGATCTCGCAGTCCCCGGACGACTTTTCCGGCGAGGAAGACGAGTTCCTCAGCGAGATGGGCTTCGTCGGTGCGTTCGGCTCGAACGCGAAGCCGAACGCCGTCAACCGGATCTTCGGCAAGGGCGTCAGCCTGTCGAAGCTCGCAACTGGTCAGTGCGTGATCAAGCTTCGAGGCGAGGAAGGTTCGCGCAAGGTCGTGAGCTGGCAGAAGGGATGAGCCCACGCATCAGCGTCACCAGAAGCTTTCCGCAGCCGGCAGGCTCGCCGACCGCTTGACCTTCACCGCCGCGCGGGCGGCCTCCGCCTCGCGGATCGCCCTCTCCAGGCCAACCCGGCACTTGACGAAGATGGCATCGGGATCCCCGCCCTCCGTGGCGATCTCGGATGGTGCGGCAGCCTTCGATCCGGCGGGGCATCTGACCAATACGATGGTCGGCCGGGTCCGGGTTGGCTGGTCTGACCAATCTGTCAGCTACAGCCCGTACTTCACGGCCAGGGATAACGTAACCATGCCGGCGGTCTCCCGTTGCTTGCCAGCACTTGCCCTGGCAGGGTGATCGCCTGGATTGAGGACTGCCCCGTGACCAGCGCTCGCTTCTTGAAACGGATCACCGCCGCCTGAGCCCGAGCTCGGCGCGCCCCTGCGTGCACCCGTTTCCAGCGAGTACCCCCGATGTCCACCGACATGACAGCGCTCGACGCCTCGATCCTGCGCGCCCTGATCCTCGATCCGAGCTCCCTCTCCGGACCCGCCGTCCCGACGTCTCCGCTTGCGCGCGGCGAGCGGCTGAGGGGTGGCGAATTCATGGGCTGCGACGCCCGGCGGGAGCTGCCGTATCTGCTGACCCCGCTGCTGGATCTTGCCCTGACGGGTCCGGCGTTCCGTGCAGTTCAGCGTGCGATCGACGACCCGACGCTACGCCGGCTCCAGCGCCTGGAGGCTGCACTTCGGTCCGATCAGCCTGCGGACGAGTGGCATGCTGCGCTGAGGGTGGCCGAGGTGCTCCAGTTCCACCAGGCCGCCATGGGGTGCCAGACGGCGTCCGCGCGGTGTGCCGCTGACGCTCTCGACGCGGCGACGCTGAGGGTCCAGGCCGGCAACATCGGGCACGCGTTCCTCTCGTTCCGGGCGGCCTGCCTTTTCGCCTCGGACGCCCAGAGCGATGCCACGGACGTTCCGTACGTCGGGGGACCTCTGAGGGCGCGCCTGCATGCCTTCGACAACAAGGCTTGGGCGTGGCTTGAGGCGTTCCGCGTGTTCGCGGCCGCGGAGGCGATGATCGCCGATGAGGATGCGATCCTCAGGGGCGGCGTCGGCGTGCCCGCGACAGAGCCCCCCATGCCGCTCGAAGACGTGGTGGCGCAGGTCAAGGCGGTGGAGATCCTCCGGCGCGGCGCCGACAAGCGCGCGGCTGCGGCGCAGGCCCCCCGCACGCTGGTCGTCTTCCCGCGCCTGGATCATCTGCCCGCGCCGTCGCAGTCTGCTCGGGACCGGGGGGACAGCCCGAGGGCGATCGCGGAGCCGTGGGCCGAGAAGGGGATGCCGCTCATCACGGCTACGGATCCGGCCGCCTTCGCCGATGGGCTGCGATCCCGGTTCCCGTGGGCTGGCGAGGCGATCGATGCCTATGCGCAGGACGTCGTCGGGGCGCCGTTCGCGGCGTTCAGGCCGCGGATCCTCGTGGGTCCCCCTGGCTGCGGTAAGACCCAGTTCGCCAGGCAGGTGCTGGAGGCGGCCGGCCTCGATGTCACCGTCTATGCAGCGGCGGGCCAGATGGACGGAGGCAGCTTCGGCGGTACGAGCCGGCAGTGGGGGACGTGGCGGCCATCCGTTCCTGCGCAGGGATGCCTTCGGTTCGGGAAGGCGAGCCATGGCGTCATCATCGACGAAGTCGAGAAGGCTGGCACGTCCAGAAGGTGGGGACGCCTCGATGAGACGGTCCTGCCTTTCCTCGAACGGGGGAGCACTGCACGCGCGATCCACGATCCCGCTCTCGAATGCGCGCTGGATCTGAGCGCGGTCAGCTACGTCCTCACGGCAAACAGCCTCGACGGGATCGTCGCGCCCCTTCTCGACCGCGCACCGGCTCTTCATTGGCCGGCCCCGCGGGCGGAGGACATGCCCGTCGTGGCGGCGGCGATCCTGGCGGAGATCCGCCGGGACCGGGGGCTGGATGACGTCTGGTGCCCGAACCTTGAGCCCGATGAGATCGACGCCCTTACGGCCTGGCGGGGCGGGTCCCTGCGTCCCCTGCGTCGGATGGTCGAGGCCGTCGTCGCAACGCGGGACGCCTTCGCTCGCCGAATGCCGAACTGAGGGGGGCGACATGGAACACGTAGACTCCCTCACCCTCATCGCCGCCCGGATCCAGGCCGCGGCCGACACGGGACGCGTCTGCGGCCTGATCGGCCGCGGGTGCCACGAGCGTGTGCGCCGCCTCGACCGCCTCGTGGAAGCCGGCCGGGTCGAGGCCGCCACCGGCCTGCGGCTCGCCCGCGAAACCGAAGCCGTGGCGTTCCTTCTGACCCCGCTGCCCGGGGGCCGGTCGTGATCGTCGATGAGTTCAACCGCATCGCCAGCCGCGCCCTGCAGAACCACGCCGGCTCGGGCAGCCTTCGCATCACGGCGATCGTCCCGAGCGCCGTCGGTCCCGTCGTGCATTGGACCGCCCCTCTCCTCGCGCGCGAGCGGCAGCGGAAGGCGCTCGGCGTCGTCGGCATCGTGTCCGGCCCGGTCATCCTGGACATCCTCGTACGGGTGCTAGCCGCCCGGTGGCGGAAGGGGGCGCCCTACTGCCCGCAGGACTGGGACACTCAGCTCGCCGCGCGGTACCGGCGGGTTTTCGGCAGGCAGCTGCCTTCGACCGGCCCCGGCTGGTGCTGGCTATGGGAGGCCGGCGCCCAAGCAATAGTTGCCTCAGGCGTGCCCCGGAGTTTCAAGACGACCGATCTGAAGGAGAAGTACGGATCCGCAAGGTGGTATCATCAGGCGGATGAAGACTGCGAATATGTCGATGATATCACTGATGCTGTTGAGCATCTGTCAGGATTTATCTGCGAAGATTGCGGAAAGCCTGGAATGATACGGCGCGGAAGCTGGATCAGGTGCCAGTGTGATCTGCATGCGAAGGGGAGGCAGGGGTCGTGACGTCAGTATGGATCCTATCCGACCTGCACGTTGACGCGTCGCCTTGGGTGCCGCCGCCCGGGCCGCGCGTGGACATCGCGATCGTCGCCGGCGACGTCGCCGACGGCCTCACCCGCAGGTCGATCCCATGGCTCGCCGAGCACGTCGTCCCCCGTGCGCGCGAGACCGTCTACGTGCCCGGGAACCATGACTTCTATTCGACGCGCCTCCCGGACGAGATCGCTCAGGCTCGGGAGGCGGCGATCGCGGCCGACATCACGCTCATGGACGCCGGCCAGGTTCGCCATGTCGACGGCCTGCGCGTCGTCGGGGCGACGCTGTGGACGGACTACCTCATCGGCGAGCCGAGGTGGCCCCGGGCTTGGGCGCTCAGGGATTGTGGGGACAGGGAACGCGGCATGCGCGATCATCGCCGGATCCAGACACGCGACAGCCTGGGGTCACCTGCGCCGTTCCGGACGCTGGCCGCGCTGGCGCTCCATAACGACCACCGCGCCAGGATCGAGTGCGTCCTCGCGACCGAGCACGATGGCCCGACCATCGTCGTCACGCATCACGCCCCGCACCCGCTCAGCCTCCCCTGGGAAGAACCGGTCGAGCCGACCTGCGCGGCCTACGCGAGCGACCTGACAGCCATCATGGAAGGCCCGGGCTCGCCGGACCTATGGATCCATGGGCACGTCCACGGGAGCCGGGACTACCGGGTCGGCGGCACGCGCGTGCTGGCCAACCCGCGGGGTCACGACACAAGCTTCCGGCGCCGGGACGGCACATGGGCCAACGAGCGCGAGAACCCTGCCTTCGACCCTGACCTGATCCTGGAGCTATAGTGATGCGCGCCCTCAGCCTCATCGCCGCCGCGGCCATCGCGGGAACGCCCGCCCCGGCGCCGGGGCTCTACTGCAGCATCAGCGGCGAGCGCCAACCGATCTCCATCCGCGCCGATGGCGGGATTGGGATCGATGCCCTCGACTGCGCAAAGGCGACCTACACCCCAGGGCGGGTCAGGTCCGAGGCGTGCTACGCCAACGGAGGGGCGGTCGTTACGCTCGACGTCGATCTCGGCCGGACCCGCGACGGCGAGCTCGTCCACGACATGGAGCTCTACAGGCTCCGCCGGCAGGGCGCCCCGTGCCCCTAGGCCTCGCCGACCAGGCGCAGGATCGCCCTCGCGCGTTTGCGGGCCTCGTCCCGTGCCCACGCCACGACCCGGGGCGGGACCCGCGCCTCGCCGGACATCCACCTGCGCACCTGCCTCGGATCCTCCCCGAGGTCCTCGGCGAGTTCCGTCGTCCAGCGGCGGCCGTAGAGGAGCTCGCCGATCGCGCGTAGCTCGACGAAGCCGTCGACGTCGGGGGGCCCGCCGTTCCCGCGGCGGCCGGCATCGGCGACGAGAGCTTGCCCGGTCGGCGTGGCCGCCGCGAACTCGGCCTTCCCTATCGCGATCCTGCGGTCACGCGAGGCTGCGCGGCGCTCGGAAACTGAGGGTTGGGAAATGATACTGAGCGGCATTTCGGTTCCTATTGTGGTGATCTGCTCCAGCGGGTGAAGGGTGTGCACAATGTGCACACCCTTCTGCGGCGTCAGTCGAACAGGTCACCCTCTCCAGGCCTGTGCCCCTTCGCGATGCGCGCGGCTTTCACACGGAGCTCTCCGATGGGTGTCCGGAGAGCCTCTTTCAGGCTGTGGGATTCGGGCAGGGGGCGCCCGTCAGGTCGTTCCCATCGCCGTCGGGAACCGGGACGCGGACCTGTGCGCACTCTGCCGCACAAAAAAATCCGAGCGCATTAGAGCCCCTCTGGTCGGTCTGAGGGTGCGATTGGTACTGGGTGACACCTGTAGAAATCTAGGGGCTCTAGCGCGCCTAAGGGAAGGCGCTGGGCGGCTTGAATCGCCTGGTCGGCTCCGAGGATTTCGCAAGTCAAGGCGCTTGTACTCTCGCCGCCGCGTCAACTCTGGTTCGCTGGACATAAGCTTAGGCGAGTCAGATCCTGTTATTGCGCGTCGGAGTGGTGCCCGGCGAGCAGTAACCGGGTGACACATGCTCAAAGCGACATCGGACGGGCGCGATCGCGCCTTGGACTTCCACTGGCGTGTGCCAGATGGGATCCTCTCGGCCGCCGGAATTCCGGACACGCCAGACAGGCGTTACGACCAGGCCCGCCGCTCCGTCCTCGCCGCGCTCTGCATCGCCGCCGACGAGGAGTGCAACGACGATCAGCGCTGGGTCTCGTACTCGCGCCGGAAAGCGTTCTACGCCGGGCAGGCCCGGTACCAGGGCGTCGCATACAGCTACGAGCGGGTTCTGCGCGCGGTTGACGAGCTCGGCGCGCTCGGGCTGCTGGAGGAGGATCGAGCCAGCCCGGGGGATCACCTGACGACGAAGCGCCAGAGCCGGATCCGGGCGAAGCCCGACCTCATCCACGCCTATCGCGACGCGCCCTTCGAGTACGAGACACGCCGCTGCCGCCTGATCCTGAAGGACGAGGCCGGCGACGTCGTCGGCTACGACCCGACCCGCCAGACCCGCAGGCTGGAGGCCGAGCTCGACCGGCTCAACAGGTTACTCGGGCAGGTGCGGGTCACGATGCCTGCCACGGACGGATGGCAGCATGCCACGCGGACGGTGAGCGCACGGAACGACAAGCGCGGCACGTGGACGACGACGGTGCCGACGCCGATCCCGGAGGTCTGCCGCATTTACGGCAGGGGCCGCTGGGACCGCCACGGAAGGCTGTACGGGTGGTGGCAGAACCTGCCCAAGGGGCGCCGCAAGGAGCTCCTAATCAACGGCGAGGCCACCTACGAGCCGGACTTCGCCACCCTCCACCCCCGCATCCTTTACGCGGCCCGCGGCCACATCCTGCGCCATGATCCCTACGTCACGGGGGCGTTCCCCAGGTCCGAGGGTAAACTCGCTCTCAACGTCGCCCTCAACGCTAAGACCATGAACGCGGCGGCTGCGGCACTGATGGGCAAGGACAGCTGGGGGCACGGCTGGGACTACACCCGAGGCCTGCTCAAGGCCGTCGTGGCACGCAACGCGCCCATCGCGGCGGACATCGGCGCCGACCGGGGGATCCGCTGCATGGCCGTGGACAGCGCCATGGCGGTGGACGTCCTGAAGTCGTGCGAGAAGGCGGCCGTGCCCTGCCTGCCCGTCCACGACTCCTTCATCGTACCGGCCTCCAAGGGGCCGTGGATGGAGGCGAAGATGGACGAGATCCTGACTACCGTTCTCGGCGCTGTAACCCGTTCGCCTGCAAGGATAATCGGGTAAATGGTTCCACATATGGGGCCCACGGCCCCGGCGGTCCCGTCTCGGGTCCGCCTCTCTCCCCTTCCTTCCCCGGCCTTCGCCTGCCTCGGGCGGTGGGTCGCCGAGCCTTCGGTCTGGTTACCCTGGGCCGGGGTCGGGGCTCGCCGGTCCCTGGTTCTCTCTCTCCTTGCCGTGAGCCGCCGGTCGTGGTTGGTCTCTCGATATATGTGGCCCTGTATCCCTGGGCTCGGGGGTTGTGGCTAGACTTAGGATACGTGCCGTTCGACCCCTGCGTTGCTTGTTGCTCTCCCCCGTTTCAGGTAGTCTCTTCCTGTCCCCCCGGGCTCGATGCACCAACGTCGATGAACCCCTCGCCCGGTCTCTGAGCCGTCGGCGGGGGGTTCTACATTCCGGGGCGCGTTACCGATGTCCGTGACCTGGAGCCCGTGACGCCGGCGGCTCTACGGTCCCGCCCATGGCTGGCCTTCCACTCGACGTCGTGAGCGACATCTGCGACCAGGTCGCAGCGTGGCAGCGCGCCTTCCTCTGGGAGAGCACGCTCGACCGGTACCGGCGGGCGTGCGCGTGGACGACGTCGGAGGTCGCGAAGGGCGCCTGCCAGGATGTCACCGCCGCCGTCGACGTGGGCTTTCAGGATCCCACGCCCTGGATGCGCCGTGCATTCGGCTACACCCGAGCCCTCGACAAGAACCGGGATGAGGTCGTGGCCGACGTCTACACACTGTCCTCGCAGTCGATCGTCATGAAGTACGGCATGGGTTACGGCCCACAGCTGCGGCGCCCCGGCGACGTCGGCCTGGCCAAGGAGGTCATCTACGTCCCCAACTGGAAGAACCTTAGCCTGACGCAGGGCTTCAACCGCAATTCCTACGGCAACTTGCCCGGTGGGGTTGCCGCACGCCTGGCACGCGAGGCCCTGGGGGCGCGCGCCAAGCGGCAGCGGCCTGGCAGGTGGGGTGTCTACAAGTGGGAGGTCGATGTCGGGGGCAGCCGCGTCATGGGGTTCATCGCGCGTCCCCCGCGAGGGACCGCGTTCATCGGCAAGGCCGGTCGTTCCAAAGTTATGATCCTGGCGCGCTTGCCCGCGCTCGCCGTCGCGCTCGAACAGGCCCGTTACGAGCCCATCATGCTTCCCCCATACGGCGCGGCCATGCGCAGGGCCGATGAACGGATCTCCGCGCTGATGAAGGCCGAACTCAAGGGCGCCATCGAGTATCGGCCTCGCGCGGGGGCCCGCGCTAGCTCGGCGGCTTGACCTGATTTTAACCCCCCTTCGGCCTCAAAGGCATGACGGCCGCGGCAGCCCCTACCCGGGCTGATGGTGGTGGTCCCCCTGCTGCCGCGGGCATGGGCGCGAGCGGGGGATTACGGCCTCGAACCCGAGCGATCTTCAGTCAACGCGGCACGTCTGCCGGTGGAGCACATCCCACCCCGACCTATGGGCGACCGCAATTCCGGACGCGGCCCTCCCAAGATAGAGGGGCGTCGGAAAGGGGACGGCCTCCTATCGACCCAACGCAGTCGCTCATGCACGGCTGCCCGGATCCCGAAAGCAGACACATGTTTCGATGCTACAAGAACGGCGATGCGCCTTTGGTCACCGCCTAGCAGGGCCCGACGGTATTCCAGAGACAGATGTCAAAGGTGACACCTTCGCGAAGGCGCGATGGCCGATTTGCAGCTTAAACGGTGGGAACGTTTCAAGGCTTGATGAACTCGACTTGAGCCTTTGGAAGCGAGCGCCACCACGCGTCGGGTGCTCGAAAGGCTTCGTAGGCCAACCGCAGGACGGTCTCCGGCTGACGATGTGACGGGTCGACCCCGCCACGGGCCTCGTTGCGGGCGAGGAGCGTCTCCCAGGAAAGGTCGAACACCTTCCACTCGACCGAGAGACCGTATCGCTCGATGACCTCAAGCTCTGCCTCGAACACCTCGCGGGTCAAGTGGGTGTCGGCCATCACCACGCTGAACCCCGCCGGCAGGGCCGCATCCAGGGCAGCGACCTTCACGCCGTGGAGCAATCGGCGCGCCCTCTCGTCCCAGTCAGTCCGGCGCACCTGCCAGTAGGCCTGACGGTCCGGCGGCCAGAATGTCTGGCGCAGGTCGTCCAGGGTGAGGTGCACCCAGCCCTGCAGCGGGTCGTACCGGCGCGCGTAGGTCGTCTTGCCCGCGCCGGGGCACCCAATCAGCCCCACCACCCTCTGCCGGCGCGGGGGTGCCTCAACGTCCATGGAGCGCTGGGTCAGGCATGGTGGGCGACATCCTCGGCCTCGTCCTCGTCGATCTCGGGGTCGGCCTCGACGGTCTCACCCCGGAGATAGCGCGCCTGGACCTCGGCGACACGACGGGCGGCCTGCGCATGGCGGTTCGACACCGGGCTGTCCGGGCCGAGGTCCCCGCCGCGCTTGGCCGCGAGCAGATCGGGGTCTCCCCAACGGTCGAGGATGACCTGGAAGGCGTCATGCCGGGCGACGTCGAAGGCGATCCGCTGGCCCATCATATCCTTGTAGGGGTGGGCCGGATGTATGCCGGCACAGGGGACCCAGCCCGCCGGGATCGGGGTGGTCGCCGCATGAGTGCGGCCCCCGCGCAGGAGTTTGGGCAGGACATGGGTGTGAGGGCCCTCCGGGCTGGTGCCGCCAGGTCCCGGGATCGGGGCGTAGACCTCGATGCGGCCGATCCGGGCGAGGAAGACCCGGTGGGGGCTCAGCGCGACGAGTTGGCGGCCGATGGGGCTCGCTGGGTCGAACAGGGGAAGCCCGACGCCGGATCGCAGGCAGGCGATGGCCTCCGGATCGCTCGTGCGGACGCAGGCATCGACCGCCAGGAGCCCGAGGCCGAGGTCGAACAGGATCGCGTCCCGGTCCCGTTCGCGAGCGGCGTCCCGGTCCGGGCCGAGCTCCGTCACCGCGCCGCGCCGGTTCATCGCGCAACTCGCCTCCGGCAGGCACAGGGCGACGGCGTGGTTCCAGCCTGACGTGACCGCGGTCTCGTAGGCCACCGGGCGCAGGTCGGGACCGGGAGCGAACGCGATTGCGCCCCGCTCCGTCGACAGGCCCATGCGCCCGTCCGGCAGCGGCAACGTGGCCTCGTCGGGGTCGCGCATGAACTCGGCGATGGCCCCGAAGCTGCCGAGACTCCAGGCGGTGCCGGGGTCGGCCAGTGCGTCCCGCAGCAGGGTCGTGACCGCGTCAGCCCGTGATGGTGACGTCATCGCGTTCCTCCGTCTGAGCCCCGGACCGCGCCCAGGGCAGGATGTATCGTGTTCCGTCCGAAGCCCAGCCCCGCTCGGCCGTGACGCCGAACGCCCTGGCGAGCAGGACGTCGGTCAGGGCTTCCTCCGGGGTACCGTCGGCAACGAGGCGGCCACCGGCTAGCACGACGATGCGGTCGCAGAACCGGGCCGCGAGCGTCAGGTCGTGCAGCACGGCGGCGACGCCGGTGCCGTCCCGCGCGATGGCCCGAAGCAGCGCCATGGCGTCGAGCTGGTGCGCCGGGTCGAGGGCCGTGACCGGCTCGTCGACGAGAAGCCACGGCGCCTCGACCGCGAGCGCCCGGGCGAGCAGCGCCCGCATGCGCTCGCCCGAGGACAGTGTCGGTTCGGCTCGATCGGCGAGGTGGAGGATGTCGGCTCGCGCCATCGCCCGTGCGACCGCGGCATCGTCGACTTCGGTGGGGGATGCGAAGGCCCGGCGGTGCGGCAGCCGGCCGAGCGCCACGATCTCGCGAACCGTCATCGGCCAGCCGACCCCGCCCCCCTGGAACAGGGCGGCGATGCGGCAAGCCCGTTCCTCGCGGGCCAAGCCGGACAACGGACGGCCGTCGAGGGTGACCCGGCCCTGCGTCGGAGCAATCAGCCCCGCTAGGACGCGGAGGAGCGTGGTCTTGCCGGCTCCGTTCGGGCCGACCAGACCGACGAAGCGGCCCCGCTGTAAAGTCAGACCGATGTCCGAGAGGATAGTCCGGCCATCCAGCGTCACCAGGGCATCCTGCAGCCCGAGGGTCATGCCCGCCTCCCACGGCTGCGCAGGAGCAGCACGATCAGGAACGGCGCCCCGACCAGAGCAGTCACCACGCCGAGCTTGAGTTCCGGCCGGGTGGCGAGCAGGCGTACGCCGATATCCGCCGCGAGGACTAGGACCGCCCCCGCGAGACCGCTCGGCAGCAGGCACGCACCGGGACGAGCACCGACGAGGGGTCGCATCAGATGCGGCACGACGAGGCCGACGAAGCCGATGGCACCGGAAACCGCGACCCCGCTGCCGACGGCCAGGGCCGCACCGGTGACGAGACGCAGGCGCACGGAGACCAGACGGACCCCGAGGCTCGCGGCGGTGTCCTCGCCGAGCGTCAGGGCGTCGAGCGCGGAGCCGGTCGACAGCATGAGGGCCCAGCCGACAGCCATCAGCGGCAGGCATAGGAGCACGTGGTCCAGGCTGCGGTCGCTGAGCGAGCCCATCAGCCAGAACACGATCTCCAGGGCCGCGTAGGGGTTCGGCGACAAATTCAGCGCCAGCGCGGTCAAAGCCCCGGCCAGGCTCGACAGCCCGACTCCTGCGAGGATCAGCCCGAGGGTGCTGCTGCCGCGGGCGGCGAGCGCGTTCAGGAGGAGCGCGGCGACGCCGGCGCCCGCGATGCCGCCGAGCGGCAGGGCGAGGCTCATGGTGGCGGCGAAACCGCCGTAGAAGACGACGACCGCGCCGAGCGCCGCCGCGGAGGAGATGCCGAGGATGCCCGGGTCCGCGAGCGGGTTACGCAGGTAGCCCTGCATCGCGGCGCCGGTCAGGCCGAGGCTGAAGCCGACCAGGGCTCCCAGCAGGGCGCGCGGAACACGAAGCTCCCAAAGGACCAGGGCCGGCAGCGTGGTTCGCCCGGCGATCAAGTCCGCAAAGGCGGCGGGCACGTCGAAGGGCGCATAACCGATGGCGATGGAGGCGAGCGTCAGCGCGACGGTGGTGAGCCCGAGGACTGCGATGACGGTTCGCCGGGCGCGCGGCGTGCCGAGCCGACGTGAGGCAGCTGGATTGAGTATGGTGACCGGCGCGTTCATGGCCGGGGCGCCTGCGCATTCGCCGCGTCGGCGAGGTGTGCCACGACCTCCGCGACCTGAGGCCCCGGACAGGTCCAGAAGCGGTTCGGGATGTCGATCGTCCGGTGCGCCCGCGCGAGAGCCTGAAAAACCGGGTGGTGCAGGAGGGTATCGGCCAAGGAAGGCCAGCCCGGCGCGCCTTCATCGACCACGATCAGGTCCGGGTTCGCCAGTGCCGCCGCTTCGAGGGGCACCTGCCCGAAACGGTCACGCCCGATCTCGGCCGAGACGTTGACGAGGCCGGCGGCGCGGATCAGCGCGTCCCCGAGCCCGCCAGGCGCGACCGTGAAGGCGTTCGGACGCATCACCAGGGCGCGCAGAGGCTGCCTAGCCGGAACGATGGCGGCGAGACGCGCATCGAGCGCCGCCACCATCGCCTCGCCCCGTGCGGGGTGACCAAGGGCCACCGCGACCTGCCGGATCTGGGCGCGAACGCCGTCGAGGTCGGCCGGCACGCCGAGTTCGAGCACGGGGGCGCCGACGCGCTTCAACATGCCCACCGTCGTGCGGGTCGTGAAGGCACCGGCGATCACGAGGTCGGGCTTCAGGGCTACGACTTCCTCGGTCAGGCCCCGCGTCACAGGCAGCCCAATCGCCTCGGTCGCGACAGTCGATCCACGTGGATCTCGGGCGAGGTAGGTGACGGCCAGAACCTGGTCGCGATCCGCCAGCCGCAGGACGAGCTCGTCGGCGCACAGGTTCATCGAGACAACGCGTACCGGTCCTTCCGCCGCGCTTAGGGGCGCGGCGGACAGGAGTGCCATCATGGCGAGCACGAGGCGCCTCGGCATCCGCGACCTCAGAACGACGTCACGCGGACGCCGCCGTAGACGGCGAGCCCCGGGCCCTGGAAGCCGGTCGGGTTCTGGTAGCGCTGGTCGAACAGGTTATCGATCCGCCCGAACACCGTGAGTGTCTCACTCCAGGCGTAGTTGACCGACAGGTTCACCAGCGTGAAGCCGGGGGCCTTCAGGCGGGAAACGGAGAAGTCTCGGTTGCCGTCAACGAACGACCCCAGCACGATGAGCGTGCCGGTCATGGTCAGGCCCGGCATCAGGTTCCAGATCGCGGTCGCGCTGACCTTGTTGCGGGGCCTACGCAGCAACTCCTGGTGAGCGATCTCGTCTTTCGTCACCGTGGTGGTCCAGTCCAGCCGCCCGCTCCAGAATTCGTTGAAGCGTAGGGCGACGAAGCTCTCGGTGCCGTAGGCCGTGGCCCGGCCGACGTTCACGTTGGTCGAGAAGGTCGGGAGGAAGGTGGTCTGGATGAGGTTCTTGAAGTCGGTCTCGTAGTAGGTCGCGCCCACAGTCATGAACCCGTCGAACAGCCGCTGCTCGAAACCGCCGTCGAATCCGAAGCTCTCCTCCGGCCGCAGGTTCGGGTTCCCGAAGAAGCGGAAGCCCAGGTAGTCCTGGTAGAGCTGGCTTAGGGTCGGCGGCTTGAAACCGGTGCCGACGCTGCCCTTCAGGCGGGTCCCGGTGCCGGGCACAATATAGCTCGGCGCCACCCGGTAGGTGCTCGCGCCGCCGAACTGATCGTTCGCATCGTGGCGGATGTTGGCGACAAGCGAGGCACCCGCGAAGGGGGTGGTCTGAAGCTCGGCGAAGCCGGCGGTGTTGCCGTTGGACCGGTCGATGCCGGTCGTCTCGAAGCGCTCGTCCTCGCGCTGGGCCCCGAAAAGGACGAGGTTGCCGGGAGAGACCTGCCAGTCACCGCGGTAGTCGAACCGGGTCCGCTCGCCGAGGTAGGTCGTCGGCGTCGGCGGCGCGAGGGGATCCAGCGGGCCGGCGAACAGACGGTCGAACTTCGAGTAGTTCGCCCCGAAGACGTTGTGGAAGCCCGGCACCGGCGTCCACTCGGCTTCGCCCCTCATGATCAGCTGTTGCTGGTCGTTGAGGTTCCGGTACGGCAGCGGCACGTACGGGAAGCCGCCGTCGGCCTGGTCGAGATAAGTGCTGTCGGAGAAGCGAAGGACGTAGTTGAGGCGGAACTCGTCGGTGAGCTGAGCCCCAAGCTTGGTCGAGACCGTCTTGATGTCGGTGAAGGCGGTCCGCAGCGACACGCCGCGGGGCAGCAGCTCGAACGGGGTGACCTGGACGGCGGATTGCCGGATGTGGCCGACCGACACCGAGTAGTCGAAGATCCCTTCCGAACCCGAGATGTTGCCGAACTGGTTGAAGGTGCCGAACGAGCCGCCCTCGACGGTCGCCGTCGCCCGGGCCGGTCCCTCGCCGCGCTTGGTCACGACGGAGATCACGCCGCCGATGGCGTCGGCACCGTAGAGGCCGCTCTGGGGCCCCCGGAGCACCTCGATCCGCGAGAGGTCGTAAGTCTGCAACTGGCTGAAGTCGAAGGCGCGGTTCGGGGTCGAGGGGTCGTTGACGTCGATGCCGTCGATCTGGACCTTCACGTGGTTCGAGTTGGTGCCTCGGATGAAGACCGAGGTCTGGCCGCCGGCGCCGCCGGTCTGCACGACGTTGAGGCCGGGGACCTGCTGCAGGGCATCCGGCACCGTCCGGCGCTGTTGCTCCTGAAGGAGGCGGTCGGTCAGCACGGTGACACTCGATCCTGTATTGGCGATCGGCGTCGGCACGCCGGTGGCCGACACCGAGATCTCGGACAGGGAGACCGCGGCCTGCGCGCCTCCCTGGGCATCTGCGAAGGGCGCGGCGACCTGCTGGGCGAGGACGGGGATGGAGGCGAGCAATGCGGAAGCGGCGCAGGACAGCGCCAGCGTGCGCCGTAGCGCGGAGGGAACGGGACTGGACACGGGATGGCCTCGGGGGACGGCTGTGGCACGTCACCGCGAACGAGGCCTCGGCGGCCGCGTCCTCAAAGGAACCACGGCGCCGCGACACCTCCCAGGACACCCCGCCCGGCAAGCTCCGCGTGTGACCACGGCTGACGGCAGGTCTCCTGGCTCGCGGGTCGTCGCCCTCTCATCGTCTTCCCGGGCGAGGCCGCCCAGTGACGTCGTGATGAAGGACTCGCCGCTTACAGTTGCGGGGGCAGCCGCGGCATCGGCCGAGCCCTCACGGGCGTGGCCTCACCGCGTTCCCTTTTGATCCCCGAGGGGAACCGTCGAGCCCAAGCTAGGCTGCGGCTCATCGGTCCGTCAATGCTCGGGGCAACGTTGTCCCAGGCTGTGCTTTTCTGGACGGGCCGTGCGCCTGTTCAATCGAAGACCGTGTTTCTTCGCGACATCACGCATCCATGCGCCCCCTGTCCTTGGACCAGGGGCGAGACCGTACTCAAGCGCTCATCCGACGCAGAAGCCTCTGCGCGTCCGCCGACGTCCACACCACACCGCCGCGAGGCTTGCGGACGCCGCGGAGCGTCAGCTCGGTCGCGACGGCCCGAGCCGTGCTGCCGTGTTCGCGCATGATCGTCTGCAGCAACGGCAAGACACCGGCAACGTACCGGTTCGCACGGTCAGTTGCGGCACGACGACCGGCGTCGCCGCAGCGCCCGGACTGGGCTCGGCCACCGGCCGATGCCGGTTTCGCTCGCCCCGAGGGTTCATCCGCGATGTCACCCGAGTGAGGACGCATCAGAACCGCCCGGCGATGGTGAGGCGCACCGCCGTTGGTTCGACGGGATGGAACACGCGGTCGATCAGCCCCTCGGCTGGCTCGCCGGGGAGGCGCGAGACGTAGGCGTAGGTGATCTGGTCGGACTTGCTGTTCGTCAGGTTCAGGATGTCGAGGGAGACACTCACGCCGTTCTCAAAGGCGTAGCCGACCCGACCGTTGAGGAGGGCGGTCGGGCGCGAACGGATGGAATTGTCCTCGATCAGCGGACGTGGGCCGAAGTAACGGAAGCGAAGAGACCCGAACCAGCCGAGCGGCTCACCGAACGTGATACCCGCCGAGGCGATGGTGGTCGGCGCCTCCGGGACCCGGTTGCCGACGGGGTCGTAGTCCGAGAACCGGGCGTTCGTGATAGTCAGATCCCCCTCCAGCGACAGCCAGGGGGTCACCGCGTACCGGTTCGTCCACTCAACGCCGAAACGACGGGTCGGGCGGCTCGGTTCGGTCGTGCCGGTGTCGCCCTGGAACAGGTTCTCCGAGGCGAAGTCGAGCCGGAACAGGGCGAGGCTCGTCGTGAGCCCGGCGATGGAACGATTGCGCAGGCCGATCTCGTAGCCGGTGGATGGAACGAGGAAGGGCGAGCGGGTGGTGTTGAACAGCGACGACGTCGGATCGACGGTGGCGGTCACGCCGCGCACGTCGTTCGAGTGGAAGCCGCCGCCGTAGTTCACGTAGAGCTCGGTGTCGAACCACGGGCCCAGGACGAGGCCGAGCTTTGGATTGACGATGGCGTCCCGCGCCTTCCCGGAATTGGCGGGCGTGTCCGAGACGACGCTCGCGTAGTAGCCATCGGCCCGGAAGCCGAGGCTGGTGCGCAGCCAGTCGGTCCAGCGCACCCGGTTGTCGAAGTAGAACGCCCCGCTCGTCACCAGCACCCGGTCATCGAGCACGCCCGAGCGGAACTGCCGGTTCGTCGTGTTGAACAGGCCGACCCGGATCGAGTCCGTGCGGGTCTGGACGCCGATCTCGTTTTCCATGGGCAGGCCGAAGAGGTCGCCCTCGAAGATGTGCAGCGCCTCGCCGCCGCCGATGATCCGCTGGTCGAGCTGGTGGAACTGGTCCCCGTTGACCGGGTCGTTCAGGAAGTAGGTGAAGTCGTTGAACAGGTTGAGCTGAGAGCGGATGACGTAGGCCGAGGCCCGCGTCACGCCGGTGTCGTCCGTGGCGCTGAAGCGTCCCGACAACGAGAACCGTGAGGTGTCGCCCCCATCGGTCGGGTTCAGCGTGCCGTACCGGTCGAGTTGGCCGGAGACCACGGCGCGCTCGGGGATCTGGTTGGTGGCCGTCCACTTGGCCGCGTAGGCCATGCCGGTGACGGAGAAGCCGTCGAGCGCCGTCCCCTGGCTGTAACGGGCCACCGTGCTGATCTTGCGCAGGGCATCCGGCACCGCCCAAGGCCCATCGTAGAGCTGTGCGTCAGCGGCGACTAGGAGGTTGCCCTCGGCCAGCGGCGCCGAGACGATGTTGAGGGCGCGCTTGTAGCCGAACGAACCGATGGAGGTGAGCGCGAGGTTCTTCGGCATGCTGTCGAGGTAGTCGATGCGCACCGAGCCGGCGGAGGCGAAGTCCCCGTCGCGCACGAAGTAAGGCCCTTTGTGGAACTCCACTGCGCCGACGAGCTCGGGGATCAGGAAGTTGATGTCGGCGTAGCCCTGCCCGTGGGCGTGGGTGCGCATGTTGAGCGGCATGCCGTCGAGGAACAGGGCGATGTCGGTGCCGTGGTCGAGGTTGAAGCCACGCAGGAAGAATTGGTTGGCTTTGCCCTCGCCGGAATGCTGCGTGACGATGAGCCCCGGGACGGCCTCCAGCACCTCGCCGGGGCGGGTCACGGGCCGGTTGTTGACCTGCGCCCCGGTCAGGATCCCGGCGCTGGCGGAATCGACGGTGAGCAGGGAGCCGCCGATCCCGGTGACGCCGCCGACGTAACCGGCGCTGGCTGCAGGTGCAGTCTGCGGCTTCGGGGCGGCCGTCTCCGCGGTGACCGAGATTTCCTCCAGCGTCGTCTCGGATGTCGAAGCAGCCTGATTAGGACGGTCCAGGGCATAAGTGGTGGTCGACAGCGCAGCGAGGCTGCAACCGGATAGCGCGAGCAGGGCGCGAATAGGACGACGGGACACGGAAGCCTCGACGGCAGCGGTGGCACGTCACCGCGAATGACGTCTCCACGCCCGGCCGGAGACCAGCGCTTCGACACCCGCCAGGACACCCCGCCCGACGCGTTTCGCGTGTGACCACGGCTGACGGCAGGTCTCCTGGCTCACGGGTCGTCGCCCTCGCACCGTCTTCCCGGATGACAGGCATCCAGTGACGCGGTGGTGCTGGGCTCGCCGCTTACAGTTGCGGGGGCAGCCGTGGCCTCGGGGCAAGCCCCTCACCACGTTCCCTTTTGATCCCCGAGGGGAACCGTCAACCAAGGCTTAGCATTCCGGCTCCGCCGACCGTCAAGCCTCAACCGCCAAATTATGTTTGAGCGGCGACCTTCGTCCGGAATGTGTGTCGGAACGGCGACGCGGACATGCCCTCTACGGTCATCGGCGAGCGCCTGCATGATCGTCAGAGATGGGTGGAAATGCGACCTTCTGCTTTTGGGCCGGAAAGGCCAGAAAGCCGACGGCCTTAGCCGTATCGCCCGCTCTTCTGACGAGCACGAACGCCCAGCATCTATCCGGCGAGAACCGTCGCCTTCGTCACGCTCAGTAGACCTCTAGGACGCTCGCCGCACGTTCCAGAACACGGACAGGTTCTTGACCACGTCCCGGAGATCGTCCCGATAGGCAGTCCGGCTGAGATACTGGCCGAGGGGCAGGTAGGGCACCTCCTGCATCGCCAGCGCCTGGATATCGTGGGCGATCTTCCGGCGGCCGTCCTCGTCCGGCGCCTCGATCCAGGCCCCACGCATGGCCTCGATCTGCGGGAGGTCGGGCCAGCCGAAGAAGCCCGTCTGCACGCCGCCGCAGCGCAGCACCTGCTCTACCGCCGGGTTCAGCATGTCGAAGCCGGACCAATCGGTGCAGAAGATGTTCCAGCCACCCTGGTCCGGAGGCGCCTTGTTGGCCCGGCGGGTGACCATGTGGCTTGTCGCCGGCATAGCCGGCGTCGGCGAAGGCCTTGGTGATGAACAGGAAGGTCCAGCGCGACAGGCACAGCACCGGCGCGGCCCCGTCGCGGTCATGTACGTCGGCACGCTGAAGATCTAGGACGAGCGTGCGCCCGTCCATGTCGAGCAGCGCTTGGCGCTTGCACCCTTTGACCCTCTTACCGGCATCGTAGCCGCGCGGACAGCCGCTTTCCGTCGTCTTGATGCTTGGGCTGTCGAGGACCGCGGCGGACGGTGAGGCTTCCCGTCCTATCCGCCCGCGATCAAGCATGTCGAGGCGGTGGTTGATCCGGCCGAGCAGCTTTGTGTCAGGCCAGCGGCTGAAGTAGCCGAACGTCGTCGAACGCGGCGGCAGATCCTTAAGTATCAACCGCCATGAGCTTTCACCTCCCAGAACGAAGAAGATGGTGTTCAAGACCTCTTGTGTCGTCCAGAGGCGAGGCCGGCCACAGGCGTTGGCCTTGGCATCAGTGGCTCGATTACCGCCTACTCGGCGTCGGTGAGGTCGGTTTCATGGCGACGACCAACGCGGCTATGCTGCCGCCGGGTGGTCGGGGTCCACATGACGCTTCCACGTCAGGCTTCGGCGCCCTCCTGGAATCATCGCCATCCCGGCCACTCAACCCCGCCTCAGATCCTCACCGGACGGGCCCCAAGGTGGCGAGGCTCTGCCCGATGAGCAAGGTGAAGCCATGGCAGCCGCAAAGCCCGAGTGAACGGTCATTTCGCCCCGCCGCCTCCGGCCCCACCTCGATGATAGACGCTGAGGAAGATCCGCACGGCCTCGCCGACGTGGCGTTCGATCTGCTCAGGGCTGGAGTCGTCCAGGTGCGGAATGAAGAGGCGAACCGGCAGGATTTTCCCCATGATCAGTCCGATGAACATGTTCGCAGCGAGCTGCGGGTCGTCCCCGATGAAATCGCCGCGGGCCCGAGCATTCGTAAGGTACGAGGTCAGCTTGGCGAGCGTCCGGCCAGGCGCCATCGCGTAGAACGCCTCGCCGAGCGCGGGATTGCGGGGCACTTCGCCGACGATGATGCATGCTAGCGCCGACACTTCCGGCATGACCATTGCCCCAAAGAGGCTCATACCGACAGATTCCAGGACGGTCGGGAGTGGCCCCGTACTTTCGAGGTCGGTCTCGATCCGCTGGCGAAGTTCCTGGGTGCGATTGCCCACCACCTCGATGAACATCTCGTCCTTGGAGCCGAAGTGACGGTACACCGTCTCAGTCGAAGCGCCGGCCTCGACCGCCACTAACCGCATCGTCGTCTCTGCGAAGCCGTGCTTGAGAAACACGCGCTCCGCGACCTCCGCGATCTCGCCGCGCCGCTTTTCACCACGCGAAACACGAACCCATGATCGCTTGCCCGAACCGGGCGTTTCGCTTGACATCGGCACCATCTTCCAGAAAAGAAACGAAACGTTCGGTTCGTATGCATCACGCCGTCATGGCAGCAAACGTACAGGTCGTCTCGCCGGTTGCCGTGCGAAGGTTAAGGGTGATCTCCCCACATGCGCGCAGACGACCTGGACGGCCCGTACGCACCGTCGAGAGGGCCCTCGGATCGACGTGACGTGCTCGACATCGGCTCTTTGGACCGCACCCGGTCCCGGTACGAAGACCGCCGCCTTGAGGATGCCGATGCGTGGCGCGGCCGTGTAGAGAGCCGCTCACACTCGGATGGGGACCGATCCCGCCGACGCCGTGACGAACGATCCGGGCAGGAATACCGGGACGACGAGCCTCGTCGCCGGGGCCGCGGCGACGAGGACCGACGCGACAGTCGTTCCAATAACGGACGCGACCGCGACGAGGCGGAGGGGCAGGACGACCGGAAAGGCTCCGGATCGGACAGGGAAGACGATGAAGACGACCGCAAAGGCTCCGGGGCGGGCAAAGACGAAGCCGAAGGCGACAAGCGAGCTCGGAGGAAACGACGGCCGCTCGTCATCGGCATCGCGGCGGTGGTCCTACTGCTGCTCGCCGGCGGCGGCCTGTACTACTGGCTCTCGACGCGCGGGAAGATTAGCACCGACGATGCCTACACCGACGGGAATATCGTCAACGTCGCCCCGCAGGTCGCCGGACAGGTCATCGCCCTGGATGTCACGGACAACCAGTTCGTCCGCAAGGGCGATCCGCTCTTCCGCATTGACCCGCGGCAGTTCAGGTTCAGCCGCGAGCAGGCCCAGGGCCAACTCGACGCCAGCAACGCGCAGGTCGCCAACCAGAAGCTCGGCGTCGAGATCGCCAGGAAGAACTTTCCCGCCGCGCTCCAGCTCGCACAGGCCAACCTCGACTCGGCCAAGGCCAACCTCGCCCTGCAGCAGGCGAACTACGACCGTCAGAGGAGCCTGCCGAAGCTCGCCACGACTCAGCAGGACGTCGACACTACCGCGGCGAACTACCAGCAGGCTAAGGCACAGGTCGAGCAGGCGCAGGCGCGCCTCGTCCAGGCCATGCCGGTTCAGCAGAACATCGGTCAGTCCGAGCAGCAGGTCGACCAGCTTAAGGGCCAGGCCGAACAGGCCAAGGCGCAAGTCGAGCAGGCTGACCTGAACATTGAGTGGAGCGTGGTGCGCGCGTCTCAGGACGGCTGGGTCACGAAGCGCAACGTCAACGCCGGCGACTACCTGTCAGCCGGCCAGCAAGTGATGTCGCTCGTCACCACCGACGTCTGGGTGACGGCCAACTACAAGGAGACTGAACTCGACGGCATGCGCCCCGGGCAACGGGTCAAGATTGCCATCGACGCCTACCCCGACCTCGACCTGGAGGGCCACGTGGATTCGATCCAGCGCGGCTCCGGCTCTAAGTTTTCCGCCTTCCCGGCCGAGAACGCCACCGGCAACTTCATCAAGATCGTTCAGCGCGTGCCGGTGAAGATCGTCATCGACGGCGGTCTGAAGAAGGACGAGCCGCTGCCGCTCGGCATCAGCGTCGTACCGACGGTGATGCTCAAATGAGCGACGCCTCGAACGGTCGAAAATCCGCCCACAACCCTTGGCTCGTCGCCATCGCGGTCACGCTGGCGGCGTTCATGGAGGTGCTCGACACCACCATCGTCAACGTGGCGCTGCCCTACATCGCCGGCTCGCTCGCCGCCTCGAACGACGAGGCGACCTATACCCTGACAGCCTACCTCGTCGCCAACGGTATTGTGCTGACCATCGCTGGCTGGCTGTCCGACACCATCGGACGCAAGCGCTACTTCCTGATCTGCATCGGCATGTTCACGGTGTCGTCGTTCCTGTGCGGCATCTCGCAGAGCCTTGGGCAGATCATCGTCTTCCGCCTGATGCAGGGCTTCTTCGGCGGCGGCCTGCAGCCGAGCCAGCAGGCAATCATCCTCGACACCTTCCCGCCGGCCAAGCGCGGGGCCGCCTTCGGCGTCACGGCCGTGGCGACCGTCGTCGCCCCCGTCCTCGGGCCGACGCTGGGCGGCTACCTCGTCGAGCATTCGACCTGGCGCTGGATCTTCTTCATCAACGTGCCGGTCGGGATCTTCACCTTCTTCGTCAACGCATACCTCGTTCAGGACCCACCAGACGAGAAGAAGAAGCGCGCCCGCGGCCTCGACTACGTCGGCCTGTCGCTCATCGTCATCGGCATCGGCTGCATGCAGGTCATGATCGACCGTGGCGAGGTCAACGGCTGGTTCAGCTCGTCCTTCATCCGGATAATGGCCGTCATCGCATTCCTGGGAATTTTCGGCGCGATCTGCTGGCTGCTGATCGCCGACGAGCCGGTCGTAGACCTCAACGTTTTCAAGGACCGGAACTTCTCCGTCGGCTGCCTGCTCATCGGTGCGGTCGGGGCACTGCTTTATGGCGGATCCGTCCTTACTCCTAACTTCGCCCAGCAGGTGCTGGGCTACACGGCGCTTGATTCCGGCTTCATCTTGTCGCCGGGAGGCATCGCGGTCATCTTCCTGATCCCCGTCGTCGCCGTAGCGATGAAGTTCGTCCAGACCCGCTACATCATCATGTTCGGGTTCGCCTTCACGGGCGCCGCGATGTTCTATTCAAGCTTTCTTGCTCCCGACGTCGACTTTCGGACACTGGTCTGGATGCGCACGCTGCAGACGGCGCCACTCGCCTTCCTCTTCGTGCCGATCTCCACGATCGCCTACCTGACCCTGCCGGACCGCTACCGCAGCGACGGATCCGCCTTGTTCTCCATGTTCCGCAACGTGTTCGGCTCCGTCGGGATCTCCCTCTCGACCGCCGCGGTGACGGAACGAACGCAGGCCGACCAAGCCCATCTCTCGTCGTTCATGACGCCCCTACGCCACGGCTACAACCTGCTAATTCAGGAAAGCGAGCACACGCTCCGGTCCCTTGGGCGGGCGGCGTCGTTGGTGCACCAGCAGGCTGTCGCGCATACCTACCAGACCTTCACGAAGCAGGCCCAAGTGCTCGCCTACGGCAACGTGTACCAGTACGCGGCGGTCCTGGCGTTCCTCGTCGTACCCCTATGCCTGTTGATCTCGGCCAAGACCGCGCAAGGCGAAGGCGGCGGGGGACACTGACATGACGCTCTCCCGATACCTCGGCCGACGCGGCCGAGCGATGATCACGGCCGGCCTGCTCGGCCTTGCCGGATGCACGGTCGGGCCCGACTTCGCCCCGCTTGCGACGCCGCTCGCAGACGCGGGCGACTATCTCGACACCGGCCTCGTCGCGCCGACGCCACGGCGACTCCTGGCACGCACCATCGACGCCGAACCGGACGTTGCGTGGTGGCTCGCCTTCCGCGATCCCGTGCTGGCGCAACTTGAGGACCGTCTGGCGGCCCAGAACCTCGACGTTCAGACCACCACCGCGCGGCTGTTCCAGAGCCGGTCCCAGATCAATACCGCCGCTGCCGCGGGCCTGCCGACCCTCAACGGGCAAGGCAGCGCCTACCGGCAGCAGTTCAGCAAGAACGGCACCATCGGCCTCCTCTCCAACTCGCTCGGCAGCCTGACGGGCGGAAGCAGCGGCGCTTCCAGCGGCAACCTGACGGCGCCGCTGACCAACGGCTTCGAGAGCTACACGCTGGGCTTCGACGCCTCCTGGGAACTCGACCTCTGGGGCAAGGTCCGGCGCTCGGTCGAGTCCGCAGAGGCCCAGGCGGACGCCTCCGCGGAAGCGAGGCGCGACGCGCTGATCTCCGGCCAGGCCGAACTCGCGCGAGCCTACGTGCAGTTGCGGGGCACCCAGGAGCTCATCCGGATCGACCTCGCCAACATCCGGGTCAACGAGCAGATCCTCGACGTCGTCCGGGTGCGTCAGCAGAAGGGATTGGTCACCGGACTCGATACGTCCAGTGCGGCACAGCAGGTCGAGGCGATCAAAGCGCAGCTGCCGCAGCTCCAGCAGCAGGAGATCCAGCAAATCAACGCGATCTCTCTGCTGCTCGGCGAACCGCCGCTGGCGCTCTCGCAGGAACTCGTCGCCGGCCCCTCGATCCCGCCCGTGCCCCCGCGCATACCCATCGGTGTGCCGTCGAGCCTCGTCATGCGCCGGCCCGACATCCGCAGGGCCGAGGCCAACCTGCATTCGGCCGTGGCCGAGATCGGTGTCGCGGAAGCGCAGTTCTTCCCAAGCGTTACGCTGACCGGAAGCCCAACCGTGAATTCGGTCGACCCGGGCAAGCTCTTCCGGGGCTCGTCGCTCCAGTACATGAACATCGGCCCTTCGATCTCCATCCCGCTGTTCGAGGGCGGGCGGCTCAAGTCGAACCTAGTGCTCCAGCGCGCCCGGCAACAGGAGGCGGCCATCGCCTACCAGAAGGCGGTGCTCCAGGGCTGGCACGACGTCGTCAACGCCCTCGCCGCTCTACGCGGCGACGAGGCCCGCCGAGCGCGTCTGGCCAGGCAGGTGGCCGATGCGCGCCAAGCCCTCGCCCTGTCGCGGGCGCGATACGTCCAGGGCGTCGAGATCTTCACGACCGTCCTCCAGGCTTCACAGACGGTGCTCCAAGCCGAGACCAGCCTGTCCCAGGCGACGGCCGCTATCTCGACCGACTTCGTCGCGCTGTCGAAGGCGCTCGGCGGCGGCTGGGAGACGACCTTCCCGGTCGGACGGACGCCGCCCCTGTCCCTGGCCAAGGTGGGCATCCCGCTCACGGACGTCGTGCACGACGGGGCCCTCGGCCGATGAGGGACCGGGGAACATCGACGAGCTGGCTGCATGCGCGGGACGGCCCTGCGTCACCCGTGAAGGCAGTCGGCGTCACGCCTGAGGGGGCGCGACCATACAGAGCAGACCCATCATGTTCACTCGGATCGCTACCTCAATCTTCCTAGCCGCGGGCTTCGTGATCCCGTGCGTAGCCCAGTCTGGAACCGCACCCGCTCGTCCAACCCTCTTGATCCACGGCAACTATTGTGGCCCGGGCAACAACGCCCCCCTGGCTCCGGTCGACGCCCTGGACGCCGCGTGTGCCCGGCACGACGCCTGCACCCCGAACGATGGTCTCCCGTCCAAGGCCTGCAACCTTCGCCTGCAGGTCGAGGCGGAACGGATAGCGGACGACCCCCGTCAGTCGCCAGAACTTCGGATGGTCGCGGGTGTCGTCGCCTCCGGCGCCGCGATCATGCCCTCGGCCGCGCCAGGGCGGAGCACCCGTCGTACCGTGACGGGGGGAGTGGAGGACTGACCGGCCACGCCAATACCACGAAGTCCCGCCTTCGTTCCTCGAAGGTGCGATGCATTGACTGACTCGCGCTTCGCCCCCTCCCGCAGGCCGGTCGAGCGCCATTCCTCGACGCCACGCCGCAGCCCGGACTGGGCCGGCGGTGCGTGGCGACCGGAGGGGCACCGACGGCCCGATCACGGCGTCGACGCCAAGACTTGGATCTGACCACGAAGAACCCCCATGGCGTCCCACCAGCGACCGCTCTGCCTCGCGCTTCAAGGCGGCGGATCCTACGGCGCGTACACATGGGGGTGTGCTGGACACCCTGCTGGCCGACGGCCGCTTCTCGGTGGACGCAGTCAGCTGAACCAGTGCCGACGCGTTGAACTGGGATTGCCCCGGTTCGATGGACGGTTAGGGGGGCTTGCTCGATCAAGGTCGAGCTGGACCTGTCCAATTCGATTTTTTGCTCGAAGGCAATGGGTGAGCAATAGCCGAGCACCGAGGGAAGACGCAGCGGATTGTAGAAGCCCTCAAAGTAGTTGAACACCGCCATCCGAACCTCGGGCTGAGAGCGGAGGCGGCGGCAATAGAGCAGCTCGCATGCGAGGGTCGAGAAGAAGCTCTCGGCTATGGCGTTGTCGTGGAGCGCTCGCTTGGTGCGCGCGAACCCCATCCAGTTTGAGACCGTGCTGGTGAACCTCGCGGTGAACGCACTTAATGCCATGAAGGGGGAAGGCACGCTGATTGCATCGCCATGACCTACGGCGCGCCGAAGCCGGGCAACCGGGGCCAAGCCGACTCGCCGAGCTCGTTCGTGGCGGTCGCCGTCACCGACACCGGCTCGGGCATCGCGAAGGAGCAGCTCGCCCGGATCTTCGAGCCGTTTTTCACCACGAAGGAGGTCAGCCGCGGAACCGGTTAGGGGCTGTCCCAGGTCATCGGCTTCGCCAACCAATCCGGTGGCCACGTGGACGTGTGCAGCGTCGTCGGGCGGGGCAGCACCTTCACCCTGTACCTGCCCCAAGACGAGGCGGCCCCGGCGAGGAGTTAATTGCCGCCCAGCTCAACGGGCAGGCGCTGGAGGATGGAGACAAGTCCATCCTGGTGGTCGAGGATCACGTCGAGATTGGCCGGTTCTGCACGCCGATCCTGCACGACCTGGGCTACGGCAGTGTGCTGAACCAGACGGCCGAGGCGGCGCTGGCGGAGATCGAGGCGGTGCCGTTCCGGTTCGATGCGGTGCTGTCGGATGTGGTGATGCCGGGCATGGGTGGCATCGAATTGGCCCGGCGGCTGCGGGATTTATACACCGAGATGCCGGTGGTTCTCACCTCCGGCTACAGCCATGTGCTGGCCCGGGAGGGCGCCCAAGGCTTCGAGTTCTTGCGCAAGCCCTACTCGGCCGAGAAGGCGGGCAAGGTCCTGCGGGCAGTCACAGCACGTCGACCAAAGATTCGGCCGGCCCCGGCGAGCGTCTGACGCTAAGAGATTGAGAATTCAAGCTGTTCAGCCCGTTCGAGTTAGTCTGTCAGGCGTCGCGTGTTGTCGGCCACGATTTCGCGGTATCGGGAGATAACCTGGCCTTGCGAGCCCCCGGCCAGCAGCGTGTTGGCGGCCTCCATCGCGGCCACCACCTTCTCGCCAACCATCGAGAATATCTCGGCCTGCGCCTGCGCCCCGCCCCACGCGATGCGCACCAATCGTAACTCGATGACCCGTTGCGCCTCGAAGGCGAGTAGGATCGCGGCGCAGAACGGGTTCGGCATGTGTACTCCAATCAGGCGACCCACCGGTCGCGAGCATGTCCTAGTCATCCGTGAACGGCTGCCGCCCGCCGGCGTCGACGGACGGGACCTCGCGGTTGCGCTTCTCAGGCGAGCTTGACCAACCACTCGGCGGTGCCGTGGGCAACTTTGGCCTTGTCCTTGAGCGAGGCGGTTAGGGCGTCCAGGAAATGGCGGCCCTTGGCGTTCTCGCTGTAGGGGTTAGTGGACACCGAACAAGATGCGTTCGGCGCTTGATGTCATTCGCGGCTACTAAGAGCAGCTGACCGCCCCTGCAGGGACCCCGGGGTCGACCTGGCAAGCCGGTGCGAGCAGTGTTGGCGGCCGGGCGACCTGAGGGGGCGGAAAGACGACCGGCCGTCGCACCACAGGGGGAAGTCCCCCTGCGATCCCTATGTCCTAATTGCCGACGCCGGTGGCCTGAGACCGTCTTACTGGCCCCTCCGGACGACGCCGGCTGCGTAAGGCCTACTGGCTGGCCTGCTTATTCGTGCGCGCCTCGCCCGCCTTGGTGTAGCGTTCGTCGAACGCCTTCATCTCGTCGGTCATGCGCTTGAGCTCGGCGGCCTCCTTCTCGCGGCCTAGGTGCTTGGCGGTCGCGGCGAGCGTGCCGTAGGCGGCGATGTAGTAGTGCAGCGAGATCTGGGCGGATGCGACGCCGCTGGCGTCCTTCACGGCTGGGTCGTTGGCGGCGGCCATGACGTCGATGGTGCCGGCCCGGATGCCCTCCATGATCTTGTTGGGCTTATTGCTCGGCTGCCCGCCCGCCTCATGCAGGAGGCGCGTGATGGTCTCGGCATGGCGCGCGGCCGTCGCGGAACCCTCCTCGGCGATCTTGCGGAGCTCAGGATCGCTCAGGTCCTTCGTGGCCGCCTTCGCGGCTTCCTTCCCCTGCTCGTCGGCGCTCTTCAACGCCTGGAGACCCTGGATGTACCACTGCTCGTAATCCTGCTCGGCCATCGGCCAACTCCTGCATTGAAGAGGAAAAAGAACGCACGCGTTCATTTTGTGAAGGCGGAGTGCCGCCGTATTGTTCCAGCTAGGAGGAGCTTAATTTGCGCAAGGTGGCCACACAGGCGGTCGGCGCCGTCCTCTCTGGGCGCCGCGGTCGGCCGCGCGCCGACCAAGCCGGCGAAGTCGAAGAGCGGGTGCTCGACGTAGCGACGCGCCTGTTTCTGTCCCACGGCTTCGACCGAACGACCTTCGAGGGCTTGGCCGAGGAGGCGCAAGCCGGGAAGGCAACCCTCTACGCGCGCTACCGGAACAAGGAGGCCCTGTACGAGGCGGTGGTCCGCCGCCGTGTCGCCCAGTCCGTCGCCCGAATCTCGGCCGCATCGGACGGAGGCGTCTCCAGGGAGAACCTGCTTGGCGTCGCCATGCTGCTCGCCGACGAGATCTTCGTACCGGACGTGATCGCGCTCATGCGACTGACCATCGCCGAAGTTACGCGGTTTCCCGAGATGGCGCTGGCCACCTATCGGATCGGCTATGGCGGATGCGTATCGGCCTTGGCGGAAATTATCGCGGGCCAGGGGCATACCCCGGAGATGCTCGTCGCGGCGACGCCCGCCGCGACCCGGTTCGTCGAGCGGGTTTTTATGCCGCTGCAGATGCACGCCCTCTACGGCGTGGACCTCCCGAGCCTAAGGCTGCGGGCCAGGGAGGACGTCGCGCAGGCCGTCGATGGCCTCCTCGCGGAGGGAGTGCGGGATGTCCGAAAGGCGGTCCATTCCCCCTCGACCTTCAAAACGCGCTAGGTCGGCATCAAGCTCGCCGAGGAGGTGCAGGTCGGACTCTTCTCTCTCGACGTCGCCACCCCGGAGTGAACGGTCGCTGGGATCGCACCGCGTTTCCCTGATTTGGCACAGTGCGTGCACGAACTCGCGCGGATGCGGAAGACAGCTCTAGGAGCCGCAAGCCCTCGTTCCAAGGGCACGGCTACCCAAAGACCGTGAGCCTGAGCCACGGCCTCACCACCGTCCGCCCCGCGCCACGGCCCCGGCCCTGCCGCTGACCCGCCAGACGATGGGGTGGCTCTCGAAGTCCTCCATAAGGCGAGCCGCTTCAGTTGCGACCGGCTCCGGTGGACGTACACCCAAGCCCTGAGGATCATGGCCAAGAGGCCTGATATCGATGCCGTCTTCACCGACGTGCGAAACGCTAAGAGTCCGTCCGAGAAGTCAGGCTGAGCGGGCCAGTCGCCTGACGAGGATCATGACGACTGCCGCGTAGAGGAATGCTCTGGCCGAGGCGAGAGTCGCCTCTGGGTCCTTCCAGAGGCGGCGATTGCGGCTGATCCAGGCGAAGAACCGTTCGACCACCCAGCGGCGTGGATGCACGGCAAAGCCGACTTGATGGGGCGGCTTGCGCACGATCTCGACCGTGATGATCGTGGCGGTCGCCGGTCTGTTGCCGGCATAGCCTGCATCGGCGAAGGCTTTGGCGATGAACGGGAAGGTCCGACGCGACAGGCGCAGCACCGGCACGGCTCCGTCGCGGTCCTGGACGTCGGCAGGCTGAGGATCGAGGACGAGCGCGCGCCCGTCCATGTCGACCAGCGCTTGGCGCTTGCGCCCCTTGACCCTCTTGCCGGCATCGTAGCCGCGCGGGCCGCCGCTCTCCGTCGTCTTGATGCTTTGGCTGTCGAGGACCGCGGCAGACGGTGAGGCTTCCCGTCCGACTCGTTCGCGATCGGCCATGACCAGGTGGTGGTTGATCCGGCCAAACAGCCCTGTGTCGCGCCAGCGGCTGAAGTAGCCGAACGTGGTCGAGCGCGGCGGTAGATCCTTGGGTATCAACCGCCAGGAGATCCCACCCCTCAGAACGTAGAAGATGGCGTTCAGGACCTCCCGTGTCGTCCAGAGCGGAGGCCGGCCACAGGGCGCTGGCCTCGGCATCAGTGGCTCGATCACCGCCCACTCGGCGTCGGTCAGGTCGGTTTCATAGCGAAGGCCCACGCGGCTATGCTGCCGCCCGGTGGTCGGGGTCCACATGGCGCTTCCAGGTCAGACTTCAGCACCCTCCTGGAATCATCGCCATCCCGGCCACTCAACCCCGCCTCAGACCCTTACCGGACGGGCTCTTAGCCAATCTTCGGCAGGAAACTCGTTGTAAGCAGCGAATGGCTGCTTACGGGATGCGCCCCTAATTGCATAGGCGACTGTGTTGGGTCGATATCAGACCGGCCGTTCTGAGCCGTTTCGTCTTCCTCTGAACGATACCATCGACGAGATTGGAGAGAACAAAGGTGGTGTGATCAGCGAGTGATATCACGGCAATCCGGTGCGGCTCGGCTAAGCCGGTTAGCCCTGGAAGGCAGTGGATCGCGGCGTTCAGGAGCTACGCTGGCTGCTCGTTGATACCAGTTCCTGATGGCTTCGGCTCTGATCGGTACGACCGCTCGGAGTGGTTTCCTGCCCATCCGCTTACGGACGGCGGATGCATCAAAGCGGACCATGGTGCGAGGTCCGCTCATTACGGCTCTTCCGCAACCTGCCAAACGTCAGCCCTTAGGTATTTGAAGGAACACCATCGAATCGAAGACGGGCATCGCGAAAGCTTTGATGACTAGCTTCAGCCCATTCGACCAACGCTTGCAGGGGGGCTAGCAGCGAGCGCCCCAGATCCGCCAACCGATATTCGACGCTCGGGGGACTGGTCGGGAACACGTGGCGGGTGATGAGCCCATCGCGCTCCAGGTTCCGCAGACACTGCGTCAACATCCGCTTCGAGATATCCGGGATGGATCGGTTCAGCTCTCCGAAACGCCGGGGGCCGCCGGCCAGCGCGATCACGATCAAGGTCGTCCATTTGTCGCCGAGGTGATCGAGCACGTCCCGGACCGGACAGCGGGCCGGATCGAAGCTCATGCGCTGCCAGCTGTCGAACTTGCCGGCCAGCCCGCTCACGTCGCTCATCCCGGTGGTTCCTTCCACGTAATCAAGTCCCCAAAACCTGCCTCCTTACGGGCGGTTTCGGTCTCAATTATAGACCATGTACCGAAACCGAACCAGCAAGGCTTTGACACATGACGCTCCCATCCCACACGCGTCTGTTCGTAACAGGGGCCACCGGCCAACTTGGGCGCCTCGTCATCCAGGACCTGCTCCGGACCGTGCCCGCCGCACAGGTGGTCGCCGGTGTCCGCGATGCCGGAAGCGAAGGGGCTAGGAAGCTGGCCGGGCTCGGCGTCGAGGTCCGCACGGCCGACTATGCCAAGCCCGACACGCTCGCCACGGCCTTCGAGGGCATCGAGCGGCTGTTGCTGGTCTCCTCCAGCGAGGTCGGTCAACGCTCGGTCCAGCACCGGAACGTCATCGTCGCCGCCAAGGCTGCCGGTGTCCGTCTAATCGCCTACACCAGCCTTCTCCATGCCGACACGTCTCCCCTGGCCCTCGCGGAGGAACACCGCGCCACCGAGGCGATGCTCGCGGCGTCCGGGGTGCCCCATGTCCTGCTGCGGAACGGCTGGTACACCGAGAACTATGCGGCCTCGATCCCGCTCGCGCTCGCACACGGCGTCTTCCTCGGCAGCGCGGGGGAAGGGCGGATCGCCTCGGCGGCGCGGGCCGACTACGCGGCTGCCGCAAGCATCGTGCTGACCGCCGAGACCGACCAGGGCGGGCGCATCTACGAATTGGCAGGGGACGAAGCCTACACCCTATCCGACTTCGCCAAGCTCATATCCCAGGCCTCGGGCAAGCCGGTCGCCTACCGGAACCTGCCCGAGACGGATTTCAAAACCGCTCTGATCGGCGCAGGGCTACCGGACGCCTTTGCCGGCCTTCTGGCCGACTCGGATGCTGGCGCCGAGAAGGGCGCCCTCTTCGATGGCGGCCACCAACTCAGTGCGCTCATCGGTCGGCCGACCACCTCGACCTCATCCGTGATCGAGGCAGCACTTAAGGGTTGATCAGCAAACCCCCGCCGCCCGGGATAGGTACAAACCCCTCGTGGCGGCGCAGTCGGGTAAGAGACCGAGGCTATGAGGACACGCCGTCATGGCGCCGTTCCACACAGCCTCCACCCTGCGCCGACCCTGCTCGACGGCCGAGGAACGTCCCTGAGAACCGCTCGCATCAGGTGCCTTCGGCTTGGTCCGGCTCGACGGCGAAGCGCTTCATCATCTCGGAGCGAACGTGCTCGCGAAAGACGCGCACACGTGCCGGTAATTCCCGGCCAGCGAGGCTCACGGCCCGGAGCGCCCCGCCCGCCGTCGCCCAAGGTGCCAGCACCCGTACGAGCGCCCCGTTCGCGACGGAGCCGGCCGCCACGGCGCTCGGCAGATGGCCGATGCCTGTCCCGGCCAGCGTCAGCCGGAGCACCGCGGCGAAGTCGCTCGCCCGGACGGCAGGGCTGAGCGCCACCTGTTCCGTCCGGCCCTGGCCGTCGCTGAGCATGATGCCCAGCGCCCCGGGCCTCTCGCGCGAGAGGATCAGGTCGTGCTCAGGCAGGGCCGCGAGGCTCGTCGGCGCCGGACGCCGCGCGAGGTAGTCCGGCGCCGCGTAGAGCCCGACCCAGAGACGCAGGATCAGCGCGGCCCTGTAGCCGGTCTCCTCCACATCGCCCAGGCGCAGGGCGAGATCGATCCGGTTGGCCGCGAGGTCGAGCCGCGCGTCCGTGTTGATCATATCGACCGTGATCTGCGGGTAGGCCCGGCGGAAGCTCGCGACGATCCCCGGCATCAGCTCGATGCCGAAGTCGACCGAGGTCGTCACGCGAAGGTGGCCCGCAGGAACGGTGCGGGCGTCACGCGCGGTCTCGGCCGCCTCGTCGAGGAGCGCGAGGCTCTCCTGTACCTTGGCATAGAAGGCCAGGCCCTCCGCGGTCGGCGACACCGCGCGGGGATGGCGGGCCATCAGGATGGCGCCGAGCGCGGCCTCCAGGCGCGAGATGCGTCGGCTGAGGCTGCCCTTGGTCTCGCCCCGGCTCGCCGCGGCGGCCGTGACTGTGCCGAGGTCGACCACCGCGCAGAAGGCGCGAAGGTCGTCCAATCCGCCGCCAAAGGTTTCCGTTTTCGCAACCATGTGGTTCCGAATAGCAGGCTCAACCTCGGCCGCCAACGTGGGTATCTCACCGGCCTCGGCTCTCGCGGCCCTTCCCCCAGGTGGGTCGGGTCGCCCGTTTCAATCCCGGAGACACCCGTGAAGTCCATCCTCATCCCCGGCCTCGCCCTGGCCCTCGTCGCCACCCCGGTCCTGGCCCAGTCGCCGGCCACCCGCGACCCGGCCCAGATCCAGGCCGGCACCTACGCGGTCGATCCCGGCCATACCCAGGTCGGCTGGCGCGTGTCGCACATGGGCTTCTCGAACTATGCCGGCGGCTTCTCGGACGTGTCGGGCAGCCTCACCCTCGACCCTAAGACCCCCGCCGCCTCGAAGCTGTCGGTGAAGATCCCGGTCGCCTCGGTGACGACCACCAGCGCCAAGCTCACCGACGAGCTCAAGGGCGACCAGTGGCTCGACGCCGGGAAGTACCCGACCATGACCTTCGTCTCGACCAAGGTCGCGCCGGCCGGCAAGGACCACGCGAAGGTGACGGGCGACCTGACGCTCCACGGGGTGACCAAGCCGGTGACCCTCGACGTCACCTTGGTCGGCGCCGGCGCCAACCCGCTGAACAAGAAGTACACGGTCGGCTTCGAGGCCACCGGCACGCTCAAGCGCTCGGAGTTCGGCGTGAAGACCTACGTGCCGCTGATCGGCGACGAACTGCACCTCACCATCGCGGGCGCCTTCGAGCGTCAGGACTGACCGACGGCTCGGAGGACGGCCATGGCAACCGGTGTGTCCGCGCGGCGGTACTCCGCCGTGGCCATCCTGCTGCACTGGGCGAGCGCGCTCGGCGTGCTGGCCCTGATCGGCATGGGTCTGACAATGACGCATGCGGGACTGGCGCCGATGCGCCAGTTCCAGCTCTACCAGTGGCACAAGTCGGTCGGCATCAAGGTGCTGGCCCTGACGGTCCTGCGGGTCCTCTGGCGCCTGACCCACCGGCCGCCGCCGCACCCGACCGCGGGATGCCGGCGCGGGAGCGCATGGCGGCCTCGACGGCGCACGGCCTGCTGTACCTGCTCCTCGTTGGGCTGCCCCTGACCGGCTGGGCCGTAGTGTCGCTGTCGCCGTTCAACATCCCGACGGTGCTCTACGGCCTCGTGCCCTGGCCGCACCTTCCCCTCGCCGTGTTCGTCCCGAACCCGGCGGTGGCGGAGGGCGTCCTCAAGCTGTTGCACGCCTACGGGGCGTGGCTGCTGACGGCGCTGCTCATCCTCCACGTGGCAGCCGCCCTGCGCCACCACTTCATCATCCACGACGACGTCCTGCGCCGCATGCTCCCGGCCCGTGCACCTTCGGCGCGGTCCGGGCCCCTGGAATCGAGCCCATGAACACGCGCATCCTCTGCCTCGCGGTCGCCCTGTCGGCCGCCGCGGTTCCCGCGACCGCCGCCGAATGGGCGGTCGACCCGGCCAAGAGCACCATCAAGTTCTCCGGTGTGCAGGTCGGGGCGCCGTTCACCGGGCGCTTCGAGCGCTTCCAGGCCAAGATCGACTTCGACCCGGCCAAGCCCGAGGCCGGACACGCCGACGTGTTGATCGACCTCGCCAGCGCCAGGACGGGCGACGTCCAGCGGGACGAGGCCCTTCCGCAGAAGGACTGGTTCGCCGTGAAGGGCGCAAACCAAGCACGCTTCGAGGCGGCCCGCTTCATCGACAAGGGGCAGGGCGACTACGAGGCGGTCGGGACCCTGACGATCCGGGGCACGAGCCGGCCGCTCACGCTGCCCTTCCATCTCACGCTCGACAAGGATCAGGCGCGGGCCGCCGGCCATGTCTGTCTCGTCCGAACTGATTTCGGTGTCGGCCAGGGCCCGTGGGCATCGGGCCAGTGGGTCGGTCTCGACGTCGGGGTCGACATCGACCTCGCGGCCACCATCCAGCCCGCGCCCGCTAACCGCGGCTGACCGTCTTTATAGCTCCGGAGCACTAGCATGACCCATGACAGCGAACGCCCGGCAGGAAGTGCGCCCGGGACTGACCAAGAGGGTGGGACCTCGCCGAACGTCCCAGTTTCCCTCTTGGACACCGCGCCATACCGCGTCGGTAGCGTCGCCCTTGTCGTTCGAGACCTCGATGGCCTCGCCCGGTTCTATCGCGATACGCTCGGCCTCGCGACCATCTCGCGGAAATCCGATACG
>Ga0164296_1000659_pt1 | contig 39946 bp, 28 predicted proteins | sample GEODES057metaG_FD_113533 | JGI IMG/M metagenome (GOLD analysis project Ga0164296, IMG submission 113533) | Dystrophic lake water microbial communities from Trout Bog Lake, Wisconsin, USA - GEODES057 metaG | ecosystem: Environmental > Aquatic > Freshwater > Lake | place: USA: Trout Bog Lake...
CGCCTTCGCGCGGGGCGCACGAAGGCGCGGAGCGCGCCAAGTCCCTGCGGCGAGGGCGCGCATGAGGCGCTGGGTGCGTTGGTTGGCGCGGGAGATGCGCTGGAGGATGAGGGTGGCGAGCGGGGCGGGGCCGAGGCCGTGGAGGCGGCGGAAGAGGTATTCGATGATGAAGCCGACGATCTGCGCGCAGGTGTCGGCGAAGGCCGCACATGCGTCGGCCGTGGCCGCTGGCAGGGTAATGGGGGGTGTCGTCGGGGAGGGCATGGATCGTTAGTTATAAAATGAGTCGATTCGCGTCAAGAGAATTCTTTCTTGATGGGGAAGGGCAAAGATGGGGGGGGGCGGTTCAGTGGTGAAGGCAGATAACGAGATAGGCCCACTACGGAAGGGCCGAGACCCAGAGAACGTAGGATGTGATAGCGGAGGGAAGGTAGGGTGCAGCGACGATGAAATCTGCTTTTTCGTCTTGGTGGCGCTTCACTGCGCCTTAACGCTTCTGAGGTGAATCACGCCCTCCTAGGGATTGATTCACGCTGCCCGGCCTATCGATTTCTAGCGGTCGTCCTCGGGCATGCGTTTGGGCTCTTTAAGAACGTGGCCTGACCCGTTTGGTCAGGCCACGGTGGTCGCGAGCGCTCGATGTAACGAGCGCCGAGAGGGAATGAGTCAGGGACATCCGGCGGCAGCCGCGACCGTGCGGAATGACGCGGTGACCGCGGCCGTGGTGACGTTATTGTTGTTGCCTGGAGATATGCAAAAATACATCGTACCGCTGCTGGATGCGCTGACCGCGACGATATAAGGGCCATCACTATAGCCCGAGGCGTAGGTGTAGCTGATGGTGGGAATATAGTTTCCTCCACCGATGCCGACCGCGCCGATCGCATAACTAGCATAGTTCGTCTTTGTCGGGTCAGCAGGTGTCCCGAGCTTGTACTCGGTGACGGTTCCGTTCGGGCTCGTGGTGGTGCTGTGCCATTCCTGATTGGTCCAGGGCGCGCCGCTCGACGGGTTGCAGACCAGTTTCGTATTCATCTGAGTGAGCAGTGCAGAAATTGCATTTGCTGATGATGAGCTGCTCTGCCCGACGATTGCGTGCCCTGCGCAGGTCCCGGCGTAGGCGAACCCCGACCCAAAGGCGATAATGGCGGAAACAGCAAGCGACACAGCCTTCATAGTCCCATACCCCATTTAGTTGGTGTGGCCGCCCGCTTCCATGGTGAGCCACGCACGCGGGCAGGATACTGTACCGAACTGTCGTCTGCCAAGGCAATCCTTCGAATTTCGGCGGAATATGTCGAATTTCATCGAATGGTTGCATGCAATTCGAACGATGCAACACAGTTGCGACGCGGTCGCGGTGAGCAATGCAACGTGTAGTTGCAAAGTGCTGACTTGGATGGCCGCCCGCAGCCGCCTGGTTTGTGTTTGCACGCCGGCCGGTTGCTGGCGCGGGCGTATCCAGGGACGTGTTCAGGCCCTGGCGCGGGCCTGTCGGACGATTTTGCCGGCTTTCGTCGGGAGCAGGCGGGAGGCTGTGTGGTCACTTCACGGGAAGCATACATTTTAGTTAATGATAAGCAAAATCTCTGCAAAACACTACATGCATCAGTGGTGGCGTCAAATTAGCATGCGATTGGTTAGGATCTATTCAGGTTGAACATCATGAGCAGCAAAGCATTCATCGTGGGCGGGCTGGTATTGGTGTTGGGGTCTGGGACGGTGCTGGGCGCGTGTGGCGGCTCGACGTCGAACGTCCTTAGCGGTATCAGTATCGGGACCGTACTGGGCGCTGACAACAACTCGGCCTGCACAGCTGGGAGCGGCAATTGTCCCACCGGCGGCAAATGGGCGCACGATTCCGTGGCAGGGGAGAACAACAACGAGACGATCGTGAAGACGTCCGGGACCTGCGGCGGCGTGGTGGGTTCGTGCACGGGCAATGTGTACGACTATAAATTGGGGCCGACGAATGGCAGCGATCCGTCCGGCCTGGTCGGAACGTTCACGATTTCCGGCGGGTTTTCCCAGGGCAGCATCCAGTATGTCTATAACAATGGCGGAGGGTCCTATACGTATTGCGTGCGTGGCACGGCCAGCCCTTACACGTTCGTGGATACGGCGAGTTCGAACGGCGGGGCGGTCGGCACGACCCGCTCGGTGACGATCGACACGACGCAGTGATGCGGGCCGGGGCGGTCAGTGGGGGCGCTCAGCCTCGGGGGCGCCCTCGGGTGTGACGGCCTAGGCCGCGGGGGCGGCCCAGCCGGCGAGGCGGGCGATCGCGATGGCGACGAGGCAGACGGCGAGGCCGCCGGGGACGTCGGCGACGTAATGCAGGCCGGCGCTGGGCACGGAGGCGATCATCGGCAGGTTCAGCGCGAGGGCGGCGGCGAGGAGGGCGCGACTGCCGCGGGCGGCGTAGATGAGCGCGAGGCCGATGGTGGCGTGATAGGAGGGGAAGCTGACGAGGCCGGTGAGTTCGCGCATGGCGAAATGCAGGTCGGCGGAGGGTGAGACGTCGCGCAGGCGGGTGAGGTGGATCGTGAAGTCCGGGGTCGGCCCGTAGTGGCGCCAGTGGCTGACGCCGAGTGCGGGGAAGACGCCGGCGATGATCGCGGTGATGACCAGCCCCAGCGTGGCGATGGCGAAAAACTCGACGAACCGGGCGCGCCGGCGGGTCCAGCCGAGGTAGGCGGCGGCGAAGAAGGCCTGGGGGAGGTAGGTCATGTAGGCGCCGAACAGGGCGATTTTCCAGACTGGGTGGCGGGCGAGGAGATCGGACCAGGCGACCCAGTCGGCGCCGAGGGCGGCGTCGAGGCGGGTGAGTTCGGCGTCGCGCAGGGGGAGGGTGGTGCGGGAGGCGACGTAGATCATGATCGTGCCGGCGACCATGAGGGCGACGAAGAGCGCCATGGCTTCGAGGGCGTCGGCGAAGGCGAGGTCGGTGCGTTTCAGGCGGTAGGGGGCGGCGATGCCGATTAGGGCGGCGATGACGGTGAGGGCGATCCAGGTTTCGCCGATGCGCAGGCCGGTGATCATGCACCCGGCGATGTCGAATAAGGCGAGGACGGCAACCGCACTCCAGAGGGCCGGTAGGGTGATGGCGCGGCGCAGAATAGAGAGGGTCATGCGCGGCGGTGGTTTCATGGGGTCCATATGCGTGGTGACCCTCCTGGTGGGCGGTCCGCTGAGGTCACGATAGCAGCGATCGGGTTGGGCTGAAATGGATTGCATCGGTTCCCGGGTTAAGAGGGTCTGGGGGCAACCTAAGGTATTCGCATGGGAGATGCGGTGTCGTCGCGGCTCGTGGGGCGGATAATTGAGGACGCGGTGGTTGTTCAGCGGGCGGCGACGAAAAACTACAATGTATAGAGCGGTTGATTTGATCACGATGCGTTGAATTATGCGTCTATTGTGGATTTTTATTCTGAGACGTCGGGATTATTTACACATAGAACAAATAATAACAATTTATAAATCATTAAACTATTGATAAAGAATGACAATTTGTTGTGGCACGGCGATTGCTAACCTGTTGGGAATTGGTGTTCAGGCGGGTGTGTTGCCCGGTTCCTCGGCGCCGCAGCAGGAGTTGCGTTGTGAGATTTGAGATCAAGGCGGGTTGGATTTTTGCGGCGGGCCTGGTGGCGGCGCTGGTGGCCGGGCCGGCGGCGGCGCGGGCGGATACGTATTTTCTGTCGACGGAGCAGTCGGGCGCGGATGTGACGGTGGATGCGTCGCATACCGATAGCTGGCTGCTGAACGAGTCGCTCGATTTCGTGCTGGGTGGGGGCAATTTCACCATCAAGTCGAACAGTCCGACGGCGGATATCGTGCTGTCGCTGTATCTGGGCAATGCGATCACGGCTTCGCCGCTGGATACGGTGACGGTGTCGAAGGATCTGGTGACGGGGCAGTATAGTTCGGTGGCGTTCGATTTCCCGAATGTCGACACGCTGAGCGCCAACACGGATTACTTCGTCGCGCTGACCTCGACGACGGGGACGAATGGCAACGAGCAGTATGACATCAAGGACAGCGGGACATTCTATATCACGACCGCGGGCGGGACGGCGCTGGGGGCGAGCGCTCCGGCGACCGATACGCCGGAACCGGGGAGCCTGGCGATCTTGGGCGCGGGGCTGGCGGGGCTGGGGTTGGTGCGGCGGCGGTTCCGGCGGGGCTGAGCCTCGGCGGCGGATGATCGATCGGACGGCAGACGACCCCGGCGCGGTGTGCCGGGGTTTTTTGTCGGGGTGGTCTTGGAGCAAAGTTTTTTGGTTCTTTTTTTCAAAAAAGAACGCGCTTGCTTGCTGGTGGCGCAGGGATCGGGTGTGGGCGTTGGGTGGGGCTTAGCCGGTCAGAATGCGGCTTCTTCAGAAACTCTCCTTCCGTGGGCAGTGGCCTTGCGGGGGGAGGATAGGGGAAGGAAGCAAGGCGTGGGTGCCCCCGCTATCGCCACGCAAGTAGCGTGGCTGTCGCGCGAGGGGGATAAACCGGGGCATGACGGTATCTCTGGAGGGAGGTTTGGGTTTGAATTGGAGGATGGTGTGGGGGTTGAAGGGGACGGAATGGTGAATGGGGTGGATGGGTCAGGGCGGGGTGGGTGGGTTTATATTGTTACGAACCGGCCGCATGGGATTTTGTATGTGGGGGTTACGTCGGATTTGGCGCGGCGGGTTTGGGAGCATCGTCAGGGGGTTGGGGGTGAAGGGGCGCGCTTTCGCGGTCGAAGGCGACCGCTGTCGCTTTCGTCGCCGCGCAAGGTGCGCGTCTGGGAGCGGCATGAGGACGTTCGGGAGGCGATCCGGCGGGAGCAACGGATGAAGCACTGGCCGCGGGCGTGGAAGGTAAGGGTGATCGAGGTGGGGAATGCGGGGTGGGGGGATTTGTATGAGGGGATTCTGGGGGGTGAGGGAAGGGAGTGAGGGATGTTAACGGCAGGAAGTAAGGGCAGGAAGTAAGGGCAGGAAGTATAGGGCAGGAAGAAAGGCGTGGGTGCCCCGGACAAGCCGGGGCATGACGGTATTTTTTCGATCGTTGCATTGGAGGTAGAATGGATGCGGGTCCAGGGCGGCGCGCCCTGGCGGGTTCGGGCAGAGCCCGTGCTTACCTTCCCTTAGTAACTCCGAGGAAGCCCGAGCACGTGTTCGGCGAGGTAGGAGAGGATGAGGTTGGTGGAGATGGGGGCGACCTGGTAGAGGCGGGTTTCGCGGAATTTGCGTTCGATGTCGTATTCTTCGGCGAAGCCGAAGCCGCCGTGGGTTTGGATGCAGGCTTCGGCGGCGGCCCAGGAGGCTTCGGCGGCGAGCATTTTGGCCATGTTGGCTTCTTCGCCGCAGTTTTCGCCGGCTTCGAATTTGCGGCAGCCTTCGTGGACGACGAGTTCGGCGGCGCGCATCTGGGCGTAGGCGCGGGCGATGGGGAACTGGACGCCCTGGTTCTGGCCGATGGGGCGGCCGAAAACCTTTCGCTCCTGGGCGTAGGCAGTGGATTTTTCGATGAACCACTTGGCGTCGCCGACGCATTCGGCGGCGATGAGGAGGCGTTCGGCGTTCATGCCGTCGAGGATGTAGCGGAAGCCCTTGCCCTCGATGCCGACGAGGTTCTCGGCGGGGACTTCCATGTTGTCGAAGAAGACCTCGGTGGAGTTGTGGTTCATCATGGTGCGGATGGGGCGGATGGTGAGGCCGTTGCCCAGGGCCGCGCGCATGTCGACGATGAAGGTGGAGAGGCCGTCGGTGCGCTTGGCGGTTTCGTCGCGCGGGGTGGTGCGGGCGAGGAGGAGCATGAGGTCGGAGTGTTCGGCGCGGCTGGTCCAGACTTTCTGGCCGTTCACTATGTATTTGTCGCCGTCGCGGCGGGCGAAGGTGCGGAGCGATGTGGTGTCGGTGCCGGAGGTGGGTTCGGTGACGCCGAAGGCCTGGAGGCGGAGTTCGCCGGTGGCGATCTTGGGGAGGTAGGTTTCCTTCTGGGCCTGGGTGCCGTGGCGGAGGATAGTGCCCATGATGTACATTTGGGCGTGGCAGGCAGCGCCGTTGCAGCCGGAGGACTGGACGGTTTCGAGGATGGCGGCGGCCGCCGAGAGGGGGAGGCCGGCGCCGCCGTATTCCTCGGGGATGAGGGCGCCGAGGTAGCCGGCTTCGGTGAGGGCGGTGACGAATTCGGTGGGGTAGGCCCGAGCCTGGTCGAGCTTGCGCCAGTAGTCGCCGGGGAAGCGGGCGCAGAGTTTTTTGACTTCTTCGCGGATTTCGGCGTGGTCCATGGTGGTGTTTCCCGGTTTGCGGGGGGTGGATTAGGCCGGGTTTTGAGGGGGTGCAAGGCGCGGGAGGGGGCAAATTCGATGAGGATTTTCTTCGAAATCATGTCCGGATGCCGATTCCCGCTGGTTTAACGGGGAACAATGGGTGAGAATGCGGGGTCAGGGAGACAGATAATGATCGGGGGCCGGCATGCGTGCCGGCTCTTATGCTGTCTCGCCGGCGTGGCGACGCAATTAAAAGAGCGGGATGACGAGCGGGTGCGGAGTTTCGGGCTGGTGCGAATGGGCGGTTTGACCTGGGCTGGAGGGCTGGCGCGGCTGGCGCTGTTGGCCGGGGTGACGCTGGGCGGGGCGGGGGCGGGGTTTGCGCAGGCACCGGCGGCGCCGGGTCAGGCGGGTCCGCCGGCGGTTCCGGTGACGGTGGCGGCGGTGGTGCGCAAGGACGTGCCGATCCTGCTGCGCAATATCGGCGCGGTGCAGGCGCTGCAGAACGCGCTGATCCGCTCGCGGGTGGATGGCACGCTGGAGAAGGTGCTGTTCACCGAGGGGCAGGAGGTCAAGCGCGGCGATCCGCTGGCGATCGTCGACCCGCGGCCGTATCAGGCACTGCTGGACCAGGCGCTGGCGAAGAAGGCGCAGGACGAGGCGACGCTGGCCAACGCGCGGCAGGATCTGGCGCGCTACCAGTCGCTGGCGCAGCGGGAATTCGCGTCACGGCAGCAGGTGGACACGCAGACGGCGCTGGTCGCGCAGTTGACCGCGGCTTTGCGCGGGGATGACGCGGCGATCAACGCGGCGCGGGTGAATGTCGACTATACGACGATCACGGCGCCGTTCGACGGGGTGATGGGGCTGCGGCTGATCGATCCCGGCAACGTGGTGCGGGCGGCGGATACGACGGGCGTGGGCATCGTGACGATTGCGCAGATCCATCCGATCACGGTGCTGTTCACCCTGGCGCAGGATACGCTGCCGGCGATCCGCGCGAGCATGGCGCGGGGCAAGGCGCCGGTGGTCGCGTATTCCGCCGATAACAGCACTCTGCTGGACACCGGGGAGCTGCTGACATTCGACAATTCGGTCGATTCGACGACGGGGACGATCAAGCTGAAGGCGACCTTCCCCAATCTGGCGAACACGCTGTGGCCGGGGCAGTTCGTCAATGTGCGGCTGCAGACCGAGGTGCAGCGCAATGTGGTGACGATACCGTCGATCGCGGTGATGCGCGGGCCGACGGGGCTGTTCGTCTATACCGTAAAGCCGGACAACACGGTGGCGATCGCGGCGGTGAAGATCGGGCAGGATGACGGGCAGACGGCGATCATCACGGGCGGCCTGGAGGACGGGACGCAGGTGGTGGTGAACGGCCAGTCGCGCCTGCAGAGCGGAACGCGCGTGACGGCCACGCAGGCCAAACCCAACAGCTGACCCCGAGCGAGGACGAGACCAGCCCATGAGCATCTCTACGCCGTTCATCCGCCGTCCCGTTGGAACCTCGCTGCTGATGGCGGCGATCGTGCTGGTCGGCCTGGCGGCCTATCCGCTGCTGCCGGTGGCGCCGCTGCCGCGCGTGGAATTCCCGACCATCAACGTGAGCGCGAAGTTCCCCGGCGCGAGCCCGGAGACGATGGCGACCGCGGTGGCGCAGCCGCTGGAGCGGCAGTTCGCGCAGATCCCGGGCGTGGCGCAGATGACATCGACGAGCGTGCTGGGCTCGACCTCGATCACCATCCAGTTCGACCTGAGCCGGGACATCGATGCCGCCTCGCTCGACGTGCAGGCGAAGATGACGGCGGCGACGGGGCAGCTGCCGCGCAATCTGCCGCAGCCGCCGACGTTCTGGAAGGTGAACCCGTCGGACAGCCCGATCATCATCATTTCCGTGCAGTCGGACGAGCTGCCGATCATCGAGACGGATGACTGGGCGGATAATATCCTGGCGCAGCAGATCTCGACGATCGATGGGGTGAGCCAGGTATTCATCGGCGGCGAGCGCAAGCGGGCGGTGCGGGTGCAGATCGACCCGGCGCGGCTGGCGGCGATGGGGCTGACGATGGAGGATGCGCGGGCGACGCTGCTGACCTCGACGGCGAACAGTCCGAAGGGGACGATCGACGGCGAGCGGCGCAGCTTCACGGTTTACGCCAACGACCAGCTGATCCAGGCGGCGGACTATAACAACCTGATCCTGGCCTATCGCAACGGGGCGCCGATCCGGGTGCGCGATATCGGGCAGGCGATCGACGAGGCGGAGAACGTGCTGCAGGTCGGCCACCAGAACGGCCGCGTGGGCGTGCAGCTGGTGATCTTCAAGCAGCCGGGCGCCAACATCATCGACACCGTGAACCGCATCCGCGAGCAGCTGCCGCGGCTGCAGGCGGCGATTCCGCCCTCGGTGAAGGTCGATGTGGTGATGGACCGCACCACGACGATCCGCGCCTCGGTGGAGGAGGTGCAGTTCACCCTGATCCTCAGCGTGGCGCTGGTGGTGATGGTGATCTTCCTGTTCCTGCGCAACGTGTGGGCGACGATCATTCCCTCGATCACGGTGCCGATCGCGCTGATCGGCACCTTCGCGGTGATGTATCTGCTGGGGTATTCGCTGGATAACCTGTCGCTGATGGCGCTGACGATTTCGGTGGGCTTCGTGGTCGACGACGCCATCGTGATGCTGGAGAACATCTTCCGCCACATCGAGGATGGCGAGCGGCCCTTCGATGCGGCGATCAAGGGGGCGGGCGAGATCGGCTTCACCATCGTGTCGATCAGCGCCTCGCTGATCGCGGTGTTCATTCCGCTGCTGCTGATGAGCGGCATCGTGGGCCGGCTGTTCCGCGAATTCGCGGTGACGGTGTCGATCGCGGTGGTGGTGTCGGCGGTGGTGTCGCTGACGCTGACGCCGATGATGTGCTCGCGCTTCCTGCGCCATGAGGGGCACCAGCACGGGGTGATGTACCGGACGATCGAGAAGTTCTTCGAGCTGCTGCTGGGCGGCTATCGGCGGACGCTGGATATCGCGCTGCGGTTCCAGTTCATGACGCTGATGGTGTTTCTCGCGACCGTGAGCGTGACGGTCTATCTCTACATCATTATCCCGAAGGGCTTCTTCCCCGAGCAGGACAACGGCGTGCTGATGGGGATTTCCGAGGGCGCGCAGGATGTTTCGTTCAAGGAAATGGCCAAGAAACAGCTGGAACTCGGCGCGATCCTGCTGACCGATCCGGCGATTGCGACCTATTCGTCGAATGTTGGGCAGGGTTCGGGCGGGCGGACGGGCAATAACGGGCAGTTCTTCATTTCGCTGAAGCCGTGGGAAGAGCGGCATGCGACGGCGCAGGAAATTATCGCCCGGCTGCGGCCGAAGCTGGCGAAGGTGGAGGGCGCGCAGCTCTATCTGCAGGCGGGCCAGGATGTGCGCGTCGGCGGGCGAGCCTCGAAGACTCAGTATCAGTATACGCTGCAGCATCCGGATGTGACGGAGCTGTATGCCTGGGCGCCGCGGGTGCTGGGCAAGCTGTGGACGTTGCCGGAATTGCGCGACGTGGCAACGGACCAGCAGTCTGGCGGGACGACAGCGGTGCTGACGATCGACCGCGATGCGGCGGCGCGCTTTGGCATTCAGCCGCAGGTGATCGATGACACGCTGTATGACGCGATCGGGCAGCGGCAGGTGACGCAGTATTTCACCCAGATCAACACCTACAAGCTGATCATGGAAGTGCTGCCGGAAGAGCGCGGCGACCTGGCGGTGCTGAACAAGCTGTTCGTGAAATCGAGCACGGGGCAGGCGGTGCCGCTGTCGACCTTCGTGAAGATCGACAACACCAAGACGGCGCCGCTGTCGATCGGGCATCAGATGCAGTTCCCGGCGGTGACGCTGTCGTTCAACCTGGCGCAGGGCGTGGCGCTCGGCGACGCGGTGGAGGCGGTGAACAAGGCGGTGCGGGAGCTGGGCACGCCGATCGCGCTGCAGGGGACGTTCCAGGGGACGGCGCAGGCATTCCAGGCCTCGCTGTCGACGACGCCGTATCTGATCGCGGCGGCGCTGATCACTGTCTACATCATTCTGGGCGTGCTTTATGAGAGCTACATCCTGCCGCTGACCATTCTCTCGACGCTGCCGTCGGCCGGCGTGGGCGCGCTGCTGATGCTGATGATCTTCAAATACGACCTGAGCCTGGTGGCGCTGATCGGCATCATCCTGCTGATCGGCATCGTGAAGAAGAACGGCATCATGATGGTGGACTTCGCCATCTCGGCGGAGCGGAAGGACGGGGAAAAGCCGTTCGACGCCATCCGGCAGGCGTGCCTGATGCGCTTCCGGCCGATCATGATGACGACGATGGCGGCGCTGCTGTCGGGTTTGCCGCTGATGTTCGGCGAAGGGCCGGGCTCGGAACTGCGGCGGCCGCTGGGCTTCGCGATGGTGGGCGGGCTGATCCTCAGCCAGGTGCTGACGCTGTATACGACGCCGGTGATCTACCTTTACCTTGAGCGCCTGCAACGCCGCCTGGCCCCGAGCCGCGCACACCGGCTGCCGGCACTCGCGGACAAGATGGGCGCTACCGCGGACTGACGGGCGGGAGAAGGGAAGGCCAGGGGCTTTGCCCCTGGACCCCACCAGGAGGCGGGGCCTCCTGGACCTGCCATCATTGAAGAGAGCCTGATGTGAAGAGGGGGGCTTACCGTGCGGTTGCAACCGCTCAGTAAGCCCCCCTCTTCACATCAGGCTATTCCTTAAACGGTTGCCGGGTGCAGGGGGCGGCGCCCCCTGCCGGAGGCGAGGCTAAGCCTCGCCGGGTCCTCCGACGCGCCGCTTGCGCGGCGACGGCAGAGCCCTGGCCTTCCCTTCCCGCGCCGTCAGCTCCGGCGGCGGCGGCGCGTCGTGGCGACGAGGCCGGCGAGGCTGGAGGCGAGGAGGGCCATGCTGGTGGGTTCGGGAGTCGGTAGGACGGTGTTGGAGACGTTCAGCGCGGCGATGGAGATATCTGGGGCGCTGGCGGTGCCGAAGGCGGTGATGACGATATAGTTGAAGGTGTTGAGCGCGGCGTTGGCGATGTAGTTGTAGCCGGTCGGCGCGTAGAACGAGGTCGGGACGATTTCCTGGGTGAGGCTGGCCGCGTCGGAGCCGCCGGTCATGGTGCCGAGAAGGGGGGCGGTGCCAGTGCCAAGGATCGCTGTGTTGAGGGTCGTTTTCGAGAAGGTGCCGTTGTAGCCGTAGATCTGGGCATTTTCGCCGGCCTGCATGGATTCGACCCAGACGCCGGTGAGCTGGTAGCCGGCGGCGCGGGCGGCGGCGACGTTGAGCAGGATGTAGGTGCCGGGAAGGACTTCGCCGTCGCCGTTGCTGAGGGCGGGTGAGGTGGTGCTCATGCCGAGGCCGGATTCGCCGCCGGCGGCGTTGAAATTTCCAGGCTTCTGGGTGACGTAGATGCCGGAGGCGCCGCTATAGGCGTCGATCCCGATCGAGATGCCACCGGTGGTGAAGGTCTGTTCGTTGCCGCCAAGGACGCAATCGCTGCTGCAGGCGGAGGCGGTGCTCGAGGACATCACGCCGAGGTCGTAGAACAGGTTGACGATGCCGGCGTTCGCGGGAGCGGGGGCGAGAGAGAGCCCGGCGGCCAGGACGGTCGCCGCCATCAGGACGCGCCGTGCGCTCGAAGGCAATGAGAGATTTCCGGCCATGAGCAGCTCCATCCTGGGCGTGGCGGCCGAGGCCGCCGGTCAGGCAAATTTCACGTTAACGTGAACTTAACCCAAAGCTCGACGGAACACAACAATTCTTGACGGAAAAAATCATAAAATTAGACAAGACGTTCCAAATTTAAGTCGTAGACTCATGGTCTGATTCAGCGCCGCGGTGCGCGTGGATGCCCGCTGAAGCCTGGGCTGCAGCGGGCATCAGGTCGCCGGGGCGAAAGTTTGAGGCCATTGGCCGGCGGGTGGCCTGGTGTCAGGTCCGCTTGCGGGCGAGGCGACGAAGGGCGGCAAGGCCGGCAAGGCCGGAGAGGAAGAGGGCGGAGCTGACGGGCTCGGGGACCTGCTGGGTGACGGAGATGCCGTCGAGCAGAGCGAAGGGTGGCTGGCCGACCGGATTGGACGAGGCGGTGAAGGCGAGGACCATGCTCGCCGCGGTGGCCACGAACTGCATCTGCACAGAGGACCAGCCCGAGAAGCCGGTGGCCAGGGGGGCGGTCACGGTCGGGGAATTCTGCGTGGTGCCGCCGAACGAGACCTTCCAGAAGTCGGTCGAGGGGCCGGTTCCACCGTTCCAGATGCCGCCGGCCTGTTCGAAGGCGACGGTATAGGTCTGATTGACGATCAGGCCGCTCACGGTTTGAGAGATCGAGGCGGTGCCGGAGGGATCCTCGACGGCGAGGAAGTTGCCGCCGTTCTTCGAAGCCGCGGTGATCGACATCAGCGAGTAGGTCGAGCCGTTATAACCGAACGACGTCGACAAGCCCGTGGTGATGACAGCAGTCGAGTCGCCCCAGCCAAGGGTTTGGTTGAAGCCGTTGGTCACGCTCCAGCCGAAGCCGCCGGGGCAGGAGGCGGAGCCGGAACCGGGGGCGGCGCGGTTGCCGCCGGTGATGGCCTGGGTGCCGGCGGTGAAGGTTTCGAAGCCACCATTGCAGTAGGTCTGGGCCGAGGTTGGCGCGGACAGCACCGACAGGGCGACGATGGCCAGTACGGAGAGGAAGCTGCGGAGTCCGAAAACCGGACGACGAACCTGATGCATGACAATCTCCGCTGCGGACCAATTTTGCGGCAACGCTGCCGCCGGACCGCCTTGGTTTCACGATAGGGTGAAACTACGGGGAAATCTTAATATCAACAAGACGGATTCATACAAAATTAGCTAAATTTTGGACAATCCGTCTCGAATTTGATCAATCATCCGGTTGGTAAGACGACTCCAGGCTTGTGCTCAGCCCTCCTCGTCGTCCATTTCGTCGATGTGCTCGTAGTACCAGTCGAGGACGTCGTCATGAAATTCGGGGTCCTTGAGGAGGCGCATGGCCAGCGCGAGGACGATCTCGGGGGCGGCGGGCATTTCCTCGGCCTCGCCGTCGACCTCGCTGCCGCCGACGACGCGGACGGACATTTCGCCATCCTCCTCGCCGACGATGAGGGCGAATTCGCTGGCGTCGAGCTCGACGGAGACGGGATCAGGCTTGCCGATGGCCATGGGGGCGGTTCCTTTGTTGCGCGGCGTTCCTACCAGAGCACGGGGCCAGGCACCAATGCCCGAGCGGAGGGATACTACATCCTTACGCCTGCGGGCCGCTTGACGTGCATCAACGCTGGCGTCCCGCGCGCCGCCTAGGCTGCGGCGTCCCGCCGGAAGAGCGGGATGCGGCAACCATGAAGGTGAGGACTGCCCGATGGACATGCGCGACATGCTGCTGGGCCTGGCGAATCGACAGCCGGGCATGGATCCGTTCGCCAGGCTGCGTCAGGAGATCGATCGCGTTTTCGAGGATGCCTATCGCTGTGCGGCCGGCGGGGCCGAGGTGCCGCGTTGTGCCAATGCAGTCGGTGAGACGGGGCCGCGCTGCGCCAATGCCATTGGTGAGGGCGGGCAAAGCTGTGCCGAGGCGATCGGCGGGTCCGCGGCGCGAGGTGCGGGACAGTGGCCGGGGATCGCCGTTGGCGAGACCGATGCCGCCTATATCGTGACGGCGGAGCTGCCGGGCATGGACGAGAGCAATGTCGAGGTCGCCGTGGTCGGCGATGCTCTGGTGCTGCAGGGCGAGAAGACGTGTCGCTACGGAGACGCGAAGCAGCATATGAGCGAGCTCTACTCCGGCCGCTTCGAGCGCCGGCTGCCGTTGGGCGCGGATGTGGACCGCGACGGCATCACGGCGGCGTTCAGGAACGGGGTGATGACGATCACCCTGCCGAAAGCGGCCGCCGCGACGGCGCCGGTGAGGAAGATCCCGATCTCCGGTGGCTGAGAGACCGTTCGGAACCTCTGCGCTGGCCGTCGCTCAGCGCACGTTTTGAAACGGACCCTGCGCGCTATCCCAGCAGCCAGGGCGCTCCGCTGGCCTCGGCGATGCGCTTGACCTCGGCGAGCAGGTTGGCGCCGACGGGGATGCCGGATTGCAGGCGGCGGGCGGCGTTGCGGCGCTCGGGGTCGCCGGCGACCATGACGGGCTGGTCGGGGTCGACGGGCTTCGTCGCACGCAGCGTGTCGCAGAAGCGGGTGACATCGGCGCGGAATTCGGCGGGGTCGCGGAACAGGCCGGGGTCGATGGCCATGAAGAAGTGGCCGATGCCCATGGTGCCTGGGCGCTTGGTGTGGTCGGGGTCGGTGACCATGGTGGCGCCCGAGAGGGCGGAGGCGAGGATGTTGACCATGGCGGCCAGGCCGTAGCCCTTGTAGCTGCTGCTCTCGGGCGAGCCGCCGAGGGAGGTGAGGAAGCCGCCTTTTTCGCGGGCCTCGAGCGGATCGGTGCTGGGCAGGCCGTCCTTGGTGAGGACCCAGCCGGGCGGCGTGGGGAGGCCCTCGTTGGCCTTGTTGCGGATGCGGCCGGCGGCGACCGTGGTGGTGGCCATGTCGAGCAGGAAGGGTTCGCCGTCGCGGGCGGGGGCGGCGAAGGCGATGGGGTCGGTGCCGAGGCGGGCCTGGGCGCCGAAGGTGGGGGCGACCTGGATGCCGGAAGCGGAGGTGGTGACCATGCCGATGAGGCCGGCGTCAGCGGCCATCTTGGCGTAGAAGCCGCTGGCGCCGAAATGGGCGGAGTTGCGCACGGCGGCGATGCCCATGCCGATGGTGCGGGCCTTGACGATGGCGGTGTCCATGGCCAGGCGCGAGGTAACGTGGCCGAGGCCGCCGTCGCCGTCGACGAGGGCGGAGACGGGGGTCTCACGGACGATGCGGGGTACGGCTTCCATGCGCATCTTGCCCTGGCGGCGGCGCTCGTCGTAGCCGGGGATCATCGAGATGCCGTGGCTGTCGATGCCGTGCAGGTCGGCCCAGGACATGATCTCGGCGGTGCTGGCGGCGTTGGCGGGCGGCATGTTCCAGGCGACCAGGATGGCCTCGATCTGGCGGCGATGGAGGTCATAAGTGGCGGTCATTGGCCTTCCTTCACGAAGCGGTTGCGCAGCACGCCGAGGCCGCTGATCTCGATCTCGACGAGGTCGCCGTGCACGAGGTCGGGCGAGACGCCGTCGGTGCCCATCCACATGACGTCGCCGGGGTGGAAGGTGACGTATTTGCTGGTCTCGGCGATGAACTGCTGGATGCTGAAGAGCATGTGGTTGGTGGCGAATTCGGTGCGGGCGACGCCGTTGAGGCGGACGGTGGTGTGGAGCTTGTCGAGGTCGACGTCGGTGTCGATCCAGGGGCCCATGGGCTTGAAGGTGTCGGTGTTCTTCGAGCGGTAGAAGGTGCGGTCGGCCTTCTGCCAGGTGCGCTCGGAGACGTCGTTGCCGATGGTGTAGCCGAAGATGCAGTCCAGCGCTTCGGCTTCGCTGACGTGCTTGGCGGTGCGGCCGAAGACGCAGACGAGCTCGCCTTCGTAATGGACTTTCTCGGTGGCATCCTTGGGGATGACGACATCCTCGCCATGGGCGATCAGCGCGCTCTGGGCGCGGTAGCCGATTTCCGGGCGGGTGGGGATGTTCGGGGTTTCGCCGCGCTTGGCGGCCTGCTCGATGACGTGTTCGACGTAGTTGAGGCCGGCGCAGTAGAACGTGCGGGGCATGACGGGGATTTCGATCTTGACGTCGGCGAGCTTGTGGACGCGGCCGGTGCGGTCCCATTTGCCGAAGATATCGCCGGCGGTCTCGATGACGTCGTCGCCCTCGACGATGCCGTAGGCCGTGTGGCCGGCGGCGGTGAAGTTGATCCAGCGCATGGTGATCCTCCCGGGAGTTGCGCGGAGGTTAGGGCGTGGAGGAAAGGCAGGAAAGTGGCTCCGCCGGCCAAGGGCCTCGGGGCCCTTGGATCCCCTGGACTCTCTTGGCTGCATCGACGGCCATCGGTCGCAATCCCACGATTTCGGGGCGGGGAGTGGCGAAGCCCAGAAATCGTTGCGACCGCACCGGGCGTGGTGCGGTCGCATGGTTTGAATGCCTGCGGCGCTAAGGAGGCAGTTCGCAGCTGAAGAAAGATCATCGAGCCGCGTGAAGTGGTGGGTTCTTAGGGCCTCTCGGCCCTAAGCCGGCGGAGCCTTGCTTTCTTAGTTCGCTGCCGCAGCGTTTTGCTGATCGAGGGTGGGGTAGTCGGTGTAGCCCTCGGCGCCGCCGCCGTAGAAGGTGGGGCGGTGGTAGGGGGTGAAGGGGGCGCCGGTTTTGATGCGGGCGGGGAGGTCGGGGTTGGAGATGAAGTAGCGGCCGAAGGCGACGGCGTCGGCGCGGCCGTCGTTGATGGCGGCGTGGGCGGTGGCGGAGTCGAAGCCGCCGGCGTCGATGAGGGTGGTGGGCCAGAGGGGGCGGAAGATTTCGGCGACCGAGGGTTGGTCGTTGCGGTGGATGTCGGCTTTGCCGGTGCCGCTGGCGCGGGGTTCGATGAGGTGGAGGTAGACCAGGTTGCGTTTGGCGAGTTCGGTGATGAGGTAGGTGTAGAGGGGCAGTGGGTCGGCTTCGCCGCTGTCGTTGGCGATGCCCCAGGGGGAGATGCGGATGCCGGTGCGGTCGGCGCCGATTTCCTTGACGATGGCGTCGGTGACGTCGAGGTGGAGGCGGGCGCGGTTTTCGATCGAACCGCCGTAGCGGTCGGTGCGGGTGTTGCTGCGGGACTGAAGGAACTGCTCGAGGAGGTAGCCGTTGGCGCCGTGGATTTCGACGCCGTCGAAGCCGGCGGCGATGGCGTTGGCGGCGGCCTGGCGGTAGGTGTCGATGAGGGGGGCGATTTCGTCGAGGGCGAGGGCGCGGGGGACTTCGTAGGGGACGGGTTTGAACTGGGCGTTGATGGTCATGCCCTCGGCGCCGATGGCCGACGGGCCGACGGGGAGGCCGCCGTCTTTCTGGTGCGACGAGTGGGAGACGCGGCCGGTGTGCCAGAGCTGGAGGTAGATGAGGCCGCCTTTGGCGTGGACGGCGGCGGTGACCTGTTTCCAGCCTTCGATCTGGGCGGCGGTGTGGATGCCGGGCACGTTGGGGTGGCCGTGGCCTTGCCAGGAAACGGGGGTGGCTTCAGCGATGAGAAGGCCGCCGGGGGTGGCGCGCTGGGCGTAGTAGGTGGCCATGCGGGCGTTGGGGACGTTGCCGTCGGGGGTGGCGCGCATGCGGGTGAGGGGGGCGAGGACGACGCGGTGGCTCAGGGTGGAGCGGCCGAGGGGGAGGGGGGAGAAGAGTTTGTCGGTCATGGGCGTGATCTCGCGGAGGGGGCGTTCAGCGGGGGAGGGAGGTGCGGCCCATCAGGGCTTCGTCGATGGCGCGGGCGCATTGGCGGCCTTCGCGGATGGCCCAGACGACCAGCGACTGGCCGCGGCGCATGTCGCCGGCCGTGTAGACCTTGGGGTTGGACGTCCGATAGTCGCTGTCGCTGGCTTCGACGTTGCCGCGCGGGTCGAGCGTGATGCCGGCCTGTTCGAGGAGGCCGGCGGTGCGTGGGCCGGTGAAGCCCATGGCGAGCAGGACGAGGTCGGCGGGGATGCGGAAGGTGCTGCCGGCGATTTCCTGCATCTGCATGCGGCCACCGGAGGCTTTGACCCATTCGACGCGGACGCACTCGATGGCCTCGACGCGGCCATGGACGCCGATGGCGCGCTTGGTCAGGACGGCCCAGTCGCGCTCGGTGCCTTCGTCGTGGGCGTGGGAACTGCGCAGCTTGAGCGGCCAGTTGGGCCAGGTCAGCGCCTTGTCCTCATGCTCCGGCGGGCGCGGCATGATTTCGAGCTGGATGACACTGGCGGCACCTTGGCGGACCGAGGTTCCAATGCAGTCGGAGCCGGTGTCGCCGCCGCCGATGACGACGACCTGCTTGCCGCGGGCGGTGAGCGTCTGGCCACCGGCGGCGACGGTCTCGCTGTCGCCGGCGACACGCTTGTTCTGCTGGGTGAGGAAGTCGACAGCGAAATGGATACCGTCGAGCGCACGACCGGGAACATCGAGGTCGCGCGGCTGTTCGGCGCCGCCGGCGAGCACGACGGCATCGTATCGATCGAGCAGGGAGGCCAAGGGCACCTCCCCTCCGACGTCGACGTTGGTGCGGAAGTCGACGCCTTCGACGGTCATCTGCTCGACGCGTCGGTCGATCAGGGACTTTGCCATCTTGAAGTCGGGAATGCCGTAGCGCAGAAGGCCGCCGATGCGGTCGTTACGTTCGAACACAGTGACCGCATGGCCGACGCGGGCGAGCTGCTGGGCGCAGGCGAGGCCGGCGGGGCCGGAGCCGATGATGGCGACGCGCTTGCCGGTGCTGTGGGCGGGTGGCTGGGGGTGGATCCAGCCTTCATCCCAGCCCTTGTCGACGATGGCGCACTCGACGGTCTTGATGGTGACGGGGGTGTCGTCGATGTTCAGCGTGCAGGCGGCTTCGCAGGGGGCGGGGCAGACGCGGCCGGTGAATTCGGGGAAATTATTGGTGGAGTGCAACGTCCGCAGGGCAGATTGCCACTGGCCACGGTAGACGAGGTTGTTCCAGTCGGGAATCATATTATTGACCGGGCAGCCATTGTGGCAGAACGGGATGCCGCAATCCATGCAGCGCGCGGCCTGGTTGGCGACGCCGGTATCGCCGAGCGGCTGGATGAACTCGTCCCAGTTTTTCACCCGCTCGGCGGCGGGGCGATAGGTACGGTCGCGGCGTTCGATTTCGAGGAAACCGGTCGGCTTACCCATGGTGCGTGTCCTCTGTCTTGACCGAGTGGCTCATTCGGCGGCCACGCGGGGGGCGTCGCGCTCGGCCCGGAGGTCGAGCATGGCGCGGCGGTAGTCGCGCGGCATGACCTTGACGAAGCGGCTGACCGTGGTTGGCCAGTCGGCGAGCAGGGCGGCGGCGCGGGCGCTGCCGGTCAGCCGGTGGTGGCGCTCGATCAGGATGCGCAGGCGCAGCGCATCGAAGCGCAGCGGGTCGCCCATGCCGGACTCGCTGACCGAGGGCGCCTCGGGCAGCGGGCGGTCGGGGTCGTCGGCCGGTGTGTCCTCGGCGGGATCGATGGCTTCGAGATCGACCATGGCGGTGTTGCACAGCAGATCGAAGCGCTTGTCGGGATCGTAGACATAGGCGATGCCGCCCGACATGCCGGCGGCGAAGTTGCGGCCGGTGTCGCCGAGGACGACGACGACGCCACCGGTCATGTACTCGCAGCCATGGTCGCCGGTGCCTTCGACGACGGCCACCGCGCCGGAGTTGCGCACGGCGAAGCGTTCGCCGGCGACACCCTGGAAATGCGCCTGCCCGGCGATGGCGCCGTAGAGAACGGTGTTGCCGACGATGATGTTCTGCGTCGGGTCGCGGCCGATTTCGGCGGGCTGGCGGACGATGACGCGGCCGCCGGAGAGGCCCTTGCCGACATAGTCGTTGGCGTCGCCCTGGAGGTCGAGGGTGATGCCATGCGCGAGGAAGGCGGCGAAGCTGCCGCCGGCGGTGCCGCGCAGGGCCACCGTGATGGTGCCGTCGGGCAGGCCGGCATGGCCGTGGCGCAGGGCCACTTCACCGGAAAGCATGGTGCCGACGGTGCGATGGACGTTGCGAATGGCGCGGTTGATGCGCACGGGCTCGCCACGGTCGATGGCGGCATGGGCGGCGGCGATCAGGTCGACGTCCATGGCGCGTTCGAGGTGGTGTTGCTGGCGCTCGCTGTTCCAGATGGCGACCCCCTGGGGTGCGGGCACCTGATGAAGGATCCGCTCGAGGTTGATGCCGGCGGCCTTCCAGTGGTCGATCGCACGGCGGGCGTCGAGCCGGTCGACGCGCCCGGTGAGCTCCTTGAAGCTGCGGAAGCCGAGCCTGGCCATCAGCTCGCGGACTTCCTCGGCGACGAAGAAGAAGTAGTTGATGACGTGTTCGGGCGTGCCGGTGAAACGCTTGCGCAGCACCGGATCCTGGGTGGCGATGCCGACCGGGCAGGTGTTGAGGTGGCACTTGCGCATCATGATGCAGCCGGCGGCGATCAAGGGCGCGGTGGCGAAGCCGAACTCGTCGGCGCCGAGCAGCGCGCCGACGACGACGTCCCGCCCGGTCCGCAAGCCGCCGTCGACCTGGACGGCGATGCGGCCGCGCAGGCCGTTCAGCACCAGGGTCTGCTGGGTTTCGGCCAGGCCGATTTCCCAGGGCGAGCCGGCATGGGTGAGCGAGGTCAGCGGCGAAGCGCCGGTGCCGCCCTCGAAGCCGGAGATGGTGACGTGGTCCGCGCGTGCCTTGCTGACGCCGGCGGCCACCGTGCCGACGCCGACCTCGGAGACCAGCTTGACTGAAATGCGCGCCTTGGGATTGGCGTTCTTGAGGTCGTGGATGAGCTGGGAGAGGTCCTCGATCGAGTAGATGTCGTGATGCGGCGGCGGCGAGATCAGGCCAACGCCGGGGGTGGCATAGCGGACGCGGGCGATGTTCTTGTCGACCTTGTGGCCGGGCAGTTGGCCGCCTTCGCCGGGCTTGGCGCCCTGGGCCATCTTGATCTGGATGTCATCGGCGTTGACCAGGTATTCGATGGTGACGCCGAAGCGGCCGGAGGCCACCTGCTTGATGGCGGAACGCATCGAATCGCCGTTGGCCATCGGCGTGTAGCGGTCGGATTCCTCGCCGCCCTCGCCGGTGTTGGAGCGGCCGCCGATGCGGTTCATCGCCACCGCCAGCGTGGTATGCGCCTCGCGGCTGATGGAGCCGAAGCTCATCGCGCCGGTGGCGAAGCGCTTGACGATCTCGCTGGCGGGCTCGACCTCGGAGAGCGGGATGGGGCGCTCAGCGAAGCGGAAATCCATCAGGCCACGGATGGTCAGCAGGCGACGGGACTGGTCGTTCAGGCCTGCGGCGAAGCGGCGGTAGGCGTCCTGCGAATTGCCGCGCACGGCGTGCTGAAGGTCGGCGACGGAGCCGGGCGACCAGGCGTGGTCCTCGCCACGCATGCGGAAGGCGTAGTCGCCGCCGGGATCGAGCAGGTCGCGGAAGGTGGCGTCGGTGCCGTAGGCGAGAAGGTGGCGCTGAACCGCCTCGGCGGCGATTTCGCGCATGCCCGCGCCTTCGATGGTGGAGGCGGTGCCGGTGAAGCACTTTTCGATGAAGGCCGATGAGAGGCCGACGGCATCGAAGATCTGGGCGCCGCAATAGGACTGGTAGGTGGAGATGCCCATCTTGGACATCACCTTGAGAATGCCCTTGCCGATGGCCTTGATGTAGTTCTTGCGAACCTCGTAGGCCGACAGCTTCATGCCCTCGGAGAGGCGGAGCTGCTCGAGCGTGTCGAAGGCGAGATAGGGGTTGACCGCCTCGGCACCGTAGCCCGCGAGCGCGCAGAAATGATGCACCTCACGCGCCTCGCCGGTCTCGACGACAAGGCCGGTGCCGGTGCGCAGGCCCTGGCGGATCAGGTGGTGATGCACCGCCGCCGTGGTCAGCAGGGCAGGGATCGGAATGCGGGTGGCGGAGACCGCGCGGTCGGAGAGGATGAGGATGTTGAAGCCGGCGAGCACCGCGTCAGTGGCGGCGCGGCAGACGCGATCGACCGCGGCGTCGAGGCCGTCGGCACCCTCGCTGGCCGGCCAGGTGGCGTCCAGCGTCTCGGCGCGGAAGGCACCGCCGATCTGGGTGGAGATGGCGCGGATCTTCTGCAGTTCGGCGTTGGTCAGGATCGGCTGCGCGACTTCCAGGCGATTATGCGTGCCCGCGTGGTGGCCGAGCAGGTTCGGCCGCGGCCCGATCATCGAGACCAGCGACATCACCAGTTCCTCGCGCGTCGAATCGATCGGCGGGTTGGTGACCTGGGCGAAGTTCTGCTTGAAGTAATTGTAGAGCAGCTTGGGCTTGCGGGAGAACACCGCGATCGGCGTGTCGGTGCCCATTGAGCCGATGGGGTCGTCGCCGTCGCGGCCCATGGGCTCGAGGAAGAGCTGCAGGTCCTCCTGGGTGTAGCCGAAGGCCTGCATCTGGCTGAGGCGGGTTGCGGCATCGCTCGGCCCGGAGGTGTGGCTGCTGTCGGCGGGTTCGGGCAGGTCTTCGAGCTTCACTTGGGTGGCCTTCAGCCAATCCTCGTAGGGGTGCTCGGTGGCGAGTTTCTGCTTGATCTCGGCGTCATCGATGATGCGGCCTTCCTCGAGGTCGATCAGCAGCATCTTGCCGGGCTGCAGGCGCCATTTGCGCAGGATGCGCTCCTCGGGAACCGGCAGCACGCCGGTCTCGGAGGCGAGGATGACCAGGTCATCGTCGGTGACGACGTAGCGCGCAGGGCGCAGGCCGTTGCGGTCGAGCGTGGCGCCGATCTGACGGCCGTCTGTGAACGCGATTGCGGCGGGGCCGTCCCACGGCTCCATCAGGGCGGCGTAGTATTCATAGAAGGCGCGCCGCTCCGGGCTCATCAGCGGATTGCCGGCCCAGGCCTCGGGGATCAGCATCATCATCGCATGCGCCAGCGAATAGCCGCCGGCGATGAGGATCTCGAGCGCATTGTCGATGCAGGCGGTGTCGGATTGCCCGTGCGGGATCAGCGGCCACATCTTGTCGAGATCGGCGCCGAGCAACTCGGACGACATGGAATGCCGGCGGGCGAACATCCAGTTCACGTTGCCGCGCACGGTGTTGATCTCGCCGTTATGGGCCACGAAGCGATAGGGGTGGGCGAGGCGCCAGGAGGGGAAGGTATTGGTGGAGAAGCGCTGGTGGACGAGCGCCAGCGCGGACTCCGTCATGGGGTTGCGCAGGTCGGCGTAGAAGCTCTGCACCTGCGGCGCGAGCAGCAGGCCCTTGTAGACCACCGTGCGGGTGGAGAAGGAGGGCATGTAGAGCTCGCTCAGGCCCGGCAGATGGCTCTGGGCGGCCAGCGCCCGGACGTTGTTCAGCACCTGCTTGCGGATGGTGAGGATCTTGCGCTCGAAGGCGTCCTGGTTGCGCAGTGCCGCATGGCAGGCGATGATCGCCTGGCGGATCACCGGCATGGTCTCGATGACGCGGGTGCCAAGCCCGGTGGTGTCGGTCGGGACGTCGCGCCAGCCGAGCAGGGCTTGCCCCTCGGCCTTTACGACTTGGTCGATCAGCTGCAGCGCAGTGGTGCGCGAGGCCTCGTCGCGGGGCAGGAAGCACATCGCCACCGCGTAGCGGCCGGGCGGCGGGAGGGCGATATCGTTGGCGGCGGCCCAGTGACGCAACAGGCCGTCAGGGATCTGGATCAGGCAGCCGGCTCCGTCGCCGACCAGCGGATCGGCGCCGACGGCGCCGCGATGGTCGAGATTGACGAGGATCTGCAGGCCGCGACGGATGATGTCGTGCGACTTCGCGCCCTTGATGTTGGCAATGAAGCCGACACCGCAAGCGTCATGCTCGTTCGTCGGGTCGTACAGACCCTGTCGCTCGGGCAGATCCATCGCAACGTTCCTCACCTTGCCGCTTACGCGGGTTGAACCTCAGGCACGCGAAGGGGGCAGGCGCCTCGCGCGGCGGCACACTAGAGAAGGGCCGGGGGCAAGGCAATTTGACCGGCGGCCTGTGTTGGTCGCCGGATTTGGCGGGAAGTGGCGGAGGGAGTGTCCGCCTCACGTGGCAGGAAAACTGCGGTCTAGTTGGCTTTCTCGCGCATGGTCCCCTCTTCTGTCCCCTATTCACCAGTCCGAATTGGGGGCGGCGGAGGCTACTTGGCTTGTCAGCTACGGTTATCGCCTTCTGAGGTTGCTCCAATTCGCAGAAGGCACGAAAGCCCATACCAGGACAACGCGGCTACTGCCAACACGTCCCACCACGCCATGCCGAGATGGAACGCAAAACGAGCGGCGACAACAGATAGACATATTGAGCCGATTTGCTTTGATCCGGGGGCGAACATACGACACCTGACAATATGTGCAGACCCTAGCAGCGCCATCAGTGCGGGCAAACATTGCCGACCGACTTCGCGGCCAAATCAGCAGGCATGCGCTCCCTTATCGTCTCACGATTTCCGCTATCCTGCCCGATGCAGCGGCGCATCCGGCCTCTTCATCAGCACAAACCCGGCTAGTTCAAGATGCTTCACCAGCCGTTCCGCAGTTATCCGCGCCATGAATTCGTCTCCGGTGTGCGTGCGCTTACGCCCGTCGAACCGGAGGGCGTGCGCAAGGGCGGTGCCGATCTCTTCGGGGGTCGCGGGACGTAGTGCGGGGTTGGGCTGCATGGCGGCGGACGCTAGCGGAGGATTGCGAACGAAGCAAGAACGCCGGATATATAAGTCTTTGGATGCGGAAATGGGATGATTCGGACTCGTATTGCATTGCCAGGACGCGTAGAAAGACCGTTAACGCAACCGATTGACGGAAAGGGGCCGCGATGCGCTTTCTTGCTTTCATGGCAATGACCATGCTGCCGGGTGTTGCTTTCGCTCAGTATTATGCCCCTCCCGTGTATCATCAGGGCTATACGAACCCGAGCGGCACATACGTTCAGCCGCATTACCAAACGGCGCCGAATGCAAACCCATATGATAATTACAGCACCCGTGGAAATGTGAACCCATACACGGGGCAGCAAGGCACGGTGAATCCGCAGCCTTCTTATGGGTATCAATCGCCTTCATATAGCTATCAGCCCCGGCCCGCCCAAAGGCGGTAAAGGGGTAGCGGGGAGCCTCTGACGCGTAACGCCCTATTGCGCCGTCTCACGCGCCAGAAGGTTCCGCACCGTGCTCCCGTGCCAGTCCCCACCCCGCGCCGTGCGGATACCGCGCGCGTTCAGTGCCTCGGCTATAGCCCGCACCGTCACCACCCCGGCGGCCTGTAGCTGGCGCACCACGGGCAGGACGTTCGCAGCGAAGGCATCGGCAGCCGCCTTCCCCGCCGCCGCGCCCTTGGCCTGCGCCTCGGCCAGATTGGTATGGTTCCCCAGCGTCGCCCCCTGCGCCTTCTTCGCGGCGAGGGCAGCGCGGGTGCGCTCGGCAATCATCGCCCGCTCTTTCTGCGCCAGGGCGGCGTAAATGTGAATCATGAACGGGTCGCAGTCGGCGCCGAGTTCGGCCACGACGAACGGCACGCGCTGCGCCATCAGGCCGGAGATAAACGACACGTCGCGGGAGAGCCGGTCCAACTTCGCCACCACCACGGCAGCCTTAGACTTGCGGGCCAGCGCGAGGGCGTCACGCAGTTTGGGGCGACGGTCCAGGGCGTCGGAACCCTTGCCGGTTTCCACTTCCACGAATTCGCCCAGCGTCTCCAATCCCTCGGCAGCGACGAACCGCGCCACCGCCTCGCGCTGCGCCTCAATACCCAAGCCGGACTTGCCTTGCCGATCCGTCGAAACCCGGATGTAGGTGACAATCTGTTGCACGGCGAGGCTCCCGAATGGCGGTGAACAAACACTAGACGTTCATATTGTGTTTGGTCAACCGTATTCGTTCGCGGTCAGACGCAATTATTCGGTGCATGCACGTTCGCCCCCGGCGCAGTCGGGATTACCCCGCATTACGCGCGCGCACGCGCGCGGAACGCTTTGGATCACAACCCCGCGCGCGCATGTTTTGATCCAACGGGCCGGGGCGGCATGTTCCGCCTTATGGGCTTGGATCGATCGCCCCGTTGCGCGCGCACGCGCGTCATGCGCAGAAAACCTATTCAGCGCCTCGCGCGCGCGCGCGTTATTGGTCCGAAAATTCACAGGCGTTCGCAGGCAACCGGCGGGGAGCGATAAACACCGACGGTCCCCGCCGGCAGTCGGATAGTCCAGGATAGTTCAGGCTAGTTCATGCCCGACACCTCCCAACTCGATCCGCCGCAACTCCCGCAGCAGATCGGCCATTGCGGCTTGCCTTAGCCCCATCTCCGCCAGCCCCTCGCCAGCACGTAACCGACCGTCAATGGCGTCCACAAGGCGGCGGCGCGCGTCGTCACGGGTTGCCAGTTCAACCCCATTGATCGCCCCACAGCTCCGCCACACGGTCACACGAACCGGGCGGCCGAGCACGACGATATCGTGCACGACACCGCCAGCTATAGGCGACGCGGGCGGGCCTTGATCGCGGCTCGCTGCGGTTTCCACCCCCGATGCGGATTGTGCGGATTGTGCGGATTGCTTCCCGATGGGCGGCGGGGGCGTGCAAACCGCAGAAACCACACAATCCGCATGCGGGGAGATTTCCGCATTGTCACTGGCGGTCTGCGCGGCCAGACGATCACGCCACCCCATTGCCAGTCTCCCAAAAGCCAGGGTTTACGTCCCAATCGTTCCGGCTCCGGCCACCGGCTCCGGCGCGGTTCGGTGTCGCTTCCCGCACGATGGATAGCCCCGCCAGTTCGGCCAGCGCCGCGCGCAACCTCTCCGCCGTAGGGATGCCCGGCCCGCCGGCCATACGCCGTAGTTCTTGCACATTCAGCACGGTTGGCCGCTCTGTCCGCTGTCGCAGCCATCGTGCGAGCCGGCGGCTATCGCGTTCGGCCTCGGGCAATGCCGCTTCACCAAAGCAGCGGCGCGCCATTGGGACGGCGTAGTTTTCGAGAAAGTCGCAGGCACGCGCCATCGCGTCCCCTGTTATCACGGCCGGCGGCTCGCCCCGCCCATGCTCGCACCAGTCGAGGTGCGCGAGGATGGTAGCAAGCCGCAAACCAAAACCAGGGAGTTTTCCTAGCCAGGAAAGGAACAATCCAGCCGCGCCGGCTTCCATCTCCGCCACCGCCTCGCGCCACGCCTGCATGTTGTCCTGCGCCTTGGCATCGAAGGCTACCGCCAGCGGCTCCGGCGCCGTCCAGTGCAGTGTGTGCAGCCGGCCTAGTCGCTCGGCCAGCCCGCCTGTCCGCAGCCCCGCACGCGGCCGCGATGGACGGCGCGGCCCCGGCCAGATGTAGAGGAACCGGGCGGCCATGCCGTCGTCGTCTCCCGCCAGCAGAAGGGTTGCCAGGCGATCGGGCTGGATCGTCCCCACGATGGACCAAGTAAGGTGGGGGACGGCAATCTCCGCATCTCCATCCTTCACGCGGTCCGGCGTCCAGGGGCGGCCCCCATTGGCTTGCAGCCAGAATGCCCGATCACTCCCGGCGCCACTGTTGAACCGATCCATGCCGGCGATCCAGCCGGAGAGTTCATCTCGTTGAAGGATCAGCCCTCGCGGGTTGGCGGCCGACATGCGCTCCGCCTTCGCCACGGTTGGATCAGTGGAGTAAATGCGTCGTCGGCCGATTGGTGGCGGTTCCTCGGCGCTGGCTGGCATCATCGGGGGCGTGAGCCCATCCTTCACCGCCTGTTTTACCTCCGCCTCCCATGCCTCGCGCTTTAGCTTGGCCTCTGCTTTTGCGGTGGCGTATTCACGGCGGCGTTGCGGCCAGTCATCGTTAATCGACGCCTCCAACTCGCCTAGAGGAACGGCGACCGCATCGAGGGCGGGGGACTTTCCCGCCGACGGCAGACCGACCAGGGCGACATTCATCACAGGCGGTTCCTTCCAACTATCCCAAGGGCTGCCGCTTCGAGCGTTGCCAATGAGCGCACCGGCTATGGACAGCAGCGCGCCGGCCACATAGTCGGGCGGTGCCCCCTTCGCCTCTGCGGCTGCCTCGATCCAACCGACCCACTCGGGGGAGAACACCGACGCCAAATCCAATGCCGGTGGTGGCGCAGTGTCCTGTAGCGCGATGCTCATTGCCGGTGCCGCCCAGGGCTGCGGCTTGGTTTCAGAGGCGGCGCGTTCCGCGATGCGGACAAAGTCGCGGGGCGTCGCCTCGCTGGCCCATTCGCAGGTGTCGGGATGGGCCTTCAGGGCAGCTTCGATATCGGTGCGGTCGAAGCCGGCGGCCTTGAGAGCGGCGCCCAGAGCGAAGGCACGTGCAGAACGGGATTGATCCTGCAACCCATCCCAATCACCACCCCAGCGGCGGGCCAGGGAAGGCCACAGGGCGGCAGCCTCCTCGATGCGTGCGGCGATATCGCCGGCACTCTCCGCGCCCTTGGCGGGCTTTGTGGGGCTAGCAGCGCCACCAGCGGCGAAGCTTGGTCCTGCTTCGCGGATTAACCATCGGATCGCCTCGGCTGGGATCGTCGCCAACTCGGCGGGAGTGCCCGCCAGGTGCTCGCCGGTCACCGCGAAATACCGATTTCCAAGATGCAACTCGATGGCGGGCGGGTGCGGCCCCGTGCCGGCCTTCCACGATTTCCCATGGTCGGTTCCCATCGCGGCGCGGTGTTCGGGCAGGTCTGCGGTCAGGTATTTGAAGAACGCTTTTACCCCGGTGCCGGAGGGGGAAACCTCGGCATAGGTGGCGAGCCGATCCACTACCTCCACAGCCCATGGAGTGAGTGCACCGCTCTCGTTGCGGCATGAGTCGAGGTCTATTCCGCCAAGGTGGTAGCCGTCGCCCAGGTCGGCCAATTCAAGCCCAACGCCACCGGCTCCAAACTTGCGGGGAAGCAGGCGGGCACGATCCTCGGCGCCGTCGCGGGTGCCCCAGGTGGCGGGATCATCGGCGCGGGCTCTTCCGCCTCTCGGGGAGTAAGGAACCTTGGTGACAGGCTTACCGGGTTCCCGTTCTTCGGCTCGCCACGCAACCCAGAGCGGGCGTGCGGCGAGGGTTTCCAGCGTCACAGGCAACGCGGGTGCGAGCGAGGTGTTCATTGCGAATTCCCTCCACCCTTCGTTGTGGCATTCATTGCGTCGGCGGTTTCACGGCTGATGTATGTGATCGTGCCGTCGGGGTGCATGAGTGTTGCCCCTGTCGCGGTATCGCCTGACACTGAAAGGAAACGCAGGCTTAGATTGATTAATTCAGCCCGGGTCAGGGGGGTATGGTTGCGCGCCTCGGCGGCGCGCCGGTCGTGTCTGTTCATCGTGGTTTCCTTGCGGATACCGGCGGGCGATGCTTCTTGAACGAGGGGAGCAAGTTTGGTATTTTGCAGATGCAGTCCGCATATTTTCCAAGCCGTCCCCGCCGGTCCCGAGCATCATGCCGGGGCCGGTTTCGTTAAAGGGCGTTGCGGTCGGGGGCGTCGGCAATAAGAGCGCGTGCGGACGCAGCATCAATGAGCGTTCGGCCTGCTACGCGGATGGCGCGCAGCTTTCCACTCTTGATTAGCTCATAAACTGACGTTCGCCCAATGCCTAGAACGGCACAGGCGTCCGGCACCCTATATGCTAGGGGAAGGAGAGTCGGGTCCTGAATCATCGCGAATAAACAGCTTACCAGCGGCATCTGAATCTTGCGTCAGACACCTGAACATCGGAGTTCTAGTAAGCTGTTCCTTTCATATTTTGGGTCGTGCGTAATTCGGGATCAGACGGGTTATTGTCCTGCAAAACCTCACAGGCTTCAAGTGCTTTTTCATGCGTGTTCGCAATCACCCAAGGGGATACCGCGACAGAATTTTCCGAAACGAATTCAATTCACTAAGCGATGTAATGTCTGAAGGCGGTAAGATGCTTAGAGCCCCCGCAACGATCTTCTTAGTCAATACGTTGTCCGCGCGGCCGCCCAACTCACGCGGAGAGACGGCGCTCGCAAAACTCCCCCCACTCGTCCATCAGCCGGCGGCGCTTCTCCATCAAGTCACCGCGCAGATACGCAGCCACCACCTTGTCGCCAACGGCGTGCGCCAGCGCCGCTTCCACCACCTCCGCAGGGTGCGCCGTTGTTTCGGCAGCCCAATCGCGGAACGTCGAGCGGAACCCGTGCGCGGTAATGTCATCGCGGCCAAGTCGGCGGAGCGTCATCAAAAGCGCCATGCCGGAGAGCCCCTTACCCGGCTCGGCACCGGGGAACACCGCCCCATCGGGTTTCAGCACCGTCCGCAGTTTTGCCATTTCCCGCAGCACCGCCAGCGCCGGCTCCGAGAGGGGGACGCGGTGCTCCCGCTGCGCCTTCATCCGCGCCGCCGGCACCGTCCACGCGCCGGCCTCCATGTCGATCTCTGACCATGTCGCCCCCAAAACCTCGCCCGTGCGCGCGGCGGTCAAGATGGCGAATTCCAGAGCGCGCGCGCCAATGCCCGGGCGGGTCCGTAGTTTCGCCATGAACTCGCCGATCTCGGCCCAGGGCAGCGCCGCGTGATGCTCCACCTTCGCCACCTTGGACCGGCTGGGTAGCGCCATCGCAAGGTTGCCCTTCCAAGCCGCCGCGTTCTCTCCAGTCCGCCAGCCCTGCGCCTTGCCGTAATCGAGCACGACTTCCATTCGGCCACGCACACGGGCTGCGGTTTCCGGCTTGCTAGCCCAAATCGGCTGTAGCACGGCGAGAATGTGCGCGATCCCCACCTCCGCCACCGGCACGTCCCCGAGATGCGGAAACGCGTAGCTTTCCAGCGTGGATCGCCACTGCATCGAATGCTTGAAATTCTTCCATCCGGCTTCGTTCGCGGCGATGAAGAGAGCGGCGGCTTCCTTGAATGTTACCTTGGCGGCGGCCTCGGCCTGTGCCTTGGCTATCTCGGCGGCTTCGGCAGCCTCCCGATGGTCTAGCGGGTCGATGCCGTCCCGATGCAGCCGACGCAGGGCTTCCGCCTTGTCACGGGCAGCGGATAAGGACAATCCGCCCTTGCCGAACGGCCCTAAACCCATCTCCCGCATACGTTTTGCGCGGACATAGCGGAACAGCCAGCCCCGCCATCCATTGGGCTTCACCAACAGATAAAGCCCGCCGCCGTCGCCATATCGGCCAGGTCCGGCCTTCTCCGCCTTCGCGGCGGTCAATCCAATGGCACGCTTGGGCATGGCGTCCCCTCTTGCGGCAATAGGGGAATAGGGGACCAAAAAAGGCTTCCCCTCTCCCGTCCCCTATTGATACCGCCGAACGAACACGAACACAAGCGGAATGATGCGAACGATATAGACCTGAGAATGCTCTGTTATCAGTGCATTTCGAGGGAGCGGTTTAACCGCAAATGACCGCGCGGACGCGTATGTGGCGGAGGGAGTGGGATTCGAACCCACGGTACGCTTTCACGCACACACGCTTTCCAAGCGTGCGCCTTAAGCCGCTCGGCCATCCCTCCTGCAGTGGCGCAGGCGGGCGGAACATACACGGGGTTTTGCCGGGTGCAAGCAGTTCAATCGTCATGGCCGATGGCGGTCTTCCGCCAATGCCCCTGACTGCCGGCCGCGGGGCCGCGGCCCTTGGTTTGCCGGGGCGGACGGGCTAGCCTTACCGGCAACAAGACTGCGGAGGAAACGATGCCGACACGCGCCAGGATCGCGCGCCTGCTGCTGGCTGCCGTGATCATGGCATCGAGTGTCCACGCGCGGGCTGTCCGTGCCGCCGATATCCGCATCGCTGTCCGCACCGATGCCAGTTCGATCGACCCGCACTATCATGTTTACGTCCCCAATGCGGCCGTCGCACACCATATCTTCGCGTCCCTGGTGGATGCCGATCCGCGCGGCCGGATCGTGCCCAACCTCGCCGAAGCCTGGCGGCGGACGGACGACCAGACGTGGGAGTTCTCCCTCCGCCCCGGCCTGGTCTTTCATGACGGCTCGCCGCTGACCGCTGAAGACGTTGCCTTCACCTTCGCGCGGGCGCCGAAGGTGCCGAATTCGCCGTCGTCGTTTTCGCAATACACCAAGCTGATCGAGCGGGTGGAAGCGGTCGATGCGCGCACGGTGCGCATCCACACCAAGGGCCCGGCGCCGACCCTGCTGATCGACATCGCCAATATCGGCATCATCCCCAAGGCGACCGAGGGGGCGACGACGGCGGACTACAATTCCGGAAAAACGGCGATCGGGGCCGGCCCATACAAGTTCGTCTCTTGGGCGCCGGGCGACCGGCTGGAACTGGTGAAGAACCCCGCCTACTGGGCCGGCGCCGAGCCGTGGGATCGGGTGACGATCCGGCCGGTGGCCAATGATGGGGCCCGGGTAGCGGCCATCCTGTCGGGCGATGTCGACATGATCGAGGGCGTGCCGGGGGTGGATCGGGCACGGATTGCCGCCAATCCGGATCTCACGCTGGCCGAATGCGACGCCTTCCGCATCATCTATATGGTGATGGACAGCGCGCGCGACGCCTCGCCCGGCCTGTCGGACCTCAGCGGCAAGCCGCTCGAGCGCAATCCCCTCAAGGATGCCCGCGTCCGCCGCGCGCTCTCGCTGGCGATCAACCGCCAGGGCCTGGTCGACCGCCTGCTGAGCGGCCAGGCGCATGCCGCGGGACAATACGTGCCGCCCGACGTCAGCGGCGCGAGCCCGAAGCTGCCGCCACTGCCCTTCGACCCCGACCAGGCGCGCAAGCTGCTGCGCGAGGCGGGCTGGGGCGACGGCTTCTCGATCGTCATGGCCTCGTCGAACGACCGGTTCCCGAACGACGCCCAGGTGGCGCAGGCGGTCGGGCAGATGCTGGCGCGCGTGGGCATCAGGTCGGACGTGCAGACGATGCCTGCCTCCATCCTGTTCAGCCGCGGCAGCAAGCTCGATTTCAGCGTCATCCTCTCCGGCTGGGTCGGCAATGGCGAGCCATCCTCGCCGCTCGTCGCGCTGATGGCGACCTTCGACCCCAAGACCGGGATGGGGCCGTCGAACCGCGGGCGCTGGTCAAATCCGGCCTTCGACCTCGCGCTCGGCAACGCCCTGAAAACGCTGGACGATGGCAAGCGCAATGCGTTCTATGCCGAGGCCGCCGAGATCGCGGTGGGCGAAATGGGTGTGGTGCCGGTCTACTTCACGGTCAACAGCTGGGCGACCAAGAAGGGGCTTGCCTATGCGGCGCGGGGCGACGAGCAGACGCTGGCGATGAGCCTGCGCCCGGCGAAGTAACCGGCGCTCCACCCGCCTGGCCTCCGTGCGGAGGCGGCAACGGAATCTTTACGTCGGCCAGCGCAGATTGGGTTTGCGGCGCTGCAGCATACCCGCGTCTTGCCCCCCCACGGGCTTTGGGCTAGTGACCGGGCGCCTTTCCGGGCGGCCGGGCGCTCGGCGGGCGCCGCATTCGTGCGCGAAGGCTTAACCCATTGTTTCCCTCGGCTATCGTCAAGGACACCAGGATGGCTCGCAATAAGATCGCCCTCATCGGCGCCGGCAACATTGGCGGCACGCTCGCCCATCTGATCGGCCTGAAGGAACTCGGCGACGTCGTGATGTTCGACGTCTTCGGCGGCGTGGCCGCCGGCAAGGCGCTCGACCTGATGCAATCCGGCCCGGTCGACGGGTTCGACAGCATGATGACTGGCGGGTCGGACTATGCCGCCATCGCCGGCTCGGACGTCGTCATCGTCACCGCAGGCTTTCCCCGCATGCCCGGCATGAGCCGCGACGACCTGCTGACCAAGAATGCCGGCGTGATCGCCCAGGTCGCTGAGGGCATCAAGACGCATTGCCCGGACGCCTTCGTCATCGTCATCACCAACCCGCTCGACGTTATGGTGTGGGTGATGCAGCAGAAGTCCGGCCTGCCGGCCAACAAGGTCATCGGCATGGCCGGCGTGCTCGACAGCTCGCGCTTCCAGCTGTTCCTGGCGCATGAATTCAACGTCTCCGTCGAGGACGTCACCGCCTTCGTGCTCGGCGGCCACGGCGACACGATGGTGCCGCTGACGCGCTATTCGACGGTTGCCGGCATCCCCGTCCCCGATCTCATCAAGATGGGCTGGACGACGCAGGAGAAGATCGACGCGATCGTGACGCGCACCGCCAACGGCGGCGGCGAGATCGTCAAGCTGCTCGAGCGAGGCAGCGCCTTCTATGCCCCGGCCGCCTCGGCGATCGCGATGGCCGAGAGCTACCTGAAGGGCAAGCGCCGGGTGCTTCCCTGCGCCGCCCTGCTGACCGGTCAGTATGGCGTGAAGGACCTTTACGTCGGCGTGCCCGTCGTCATCGGCAAGAACGGCATCGAGAAGATCATCGAGGTCGAGCTGAACGCCGAGGAGAAGGCGGCGTTCGACAAGTCCTGCGGTGCGGTGCGTGGGCTAATCGAAGACTTCAAGAAGCTGGGGGTCTGACCGTATGAACATCCACGAGTACCAGGCGAAGGAACTGCTGAAGGGTTACGGCGTCGCGGTGCTCGAGGGCCATGTTGCCTGGACCCCGGACGAGGCGGCCGCCGCGGCGGCCAAGTTGCCGGGACCGGTCTATGTGGTGAAGTCGCAGATCCATGCCGGCGGCCGCGGGGCCGGCCGGTTTGCGGATGACCCGAACGGGAAGGGCGGCGTGCGCCTAGCCCGTTCGGCTGACGAGGTGCGGGCGGCGGCCGAGGCGATGATCGGCCATACGCTGGTGACTAAGCAGACCGGCCCGGCCGGACGGCGGGTGAACCGGGTATATGTCGAGGCCGGGTGCGACATTGCGCGCGAGCTTTATCTCTCGCTGCTCGTCGATCGCGCCACCTCGCGCGTGACCATCATGGCGTCCACCGAGGGCGGCATGGAGATTGAGGAGGTGGCCGAGCACCACCCCGAGAAGATCCTGCGCGTGGCCATCGATCCGGCGGCAGGAATCTGGCCGTTTCATGCGCGCAAGCTGGCGTATGCGCTCGGGCTGTCGGGCAAGCAGGTTGGCTCCTTCGGCAAGTTCGTCACCGCGATGTACAACGCCTTCCTGGCGCTCGACTGCGCGATCGTCGAGATCAACCCGCTGGTTGTGACCGGCGCGGGCGAGATCGTGGCACTCGATGCCAAGGTCAGCTTCGACGACAACGCGCTCTATCGTCATCCCGACATCGAGAAGCTGCGCGACGAGGCCGAAGAAGACCCGAAGGAGCTTGAGGCGGCGAAATACAGCCTCAACTACGTCGCGCTCGACGGTCAGATCGGCTGCATGGTGAACGGCGCCGGCCTGGCGATGGCGACGATGGACATCATCAAGCTATATGGCTCCTCGCCGGCGAACTTCCTCGATGTCGGCGGCGGCGCGACCAAGGAGCGGGTGACGGCGGCGTTCAAGATCATCCTGTCGGACCCCAACGTCGAAGGCATTCTCGTCAACATTTTCGGCGGGATCATGCGCTGCGACGTGATCGCCGAGGGCGTGGTGGCGGCCGCACGGGAGGTGTCGCTCAGCGTGCCGCTCGTGGTTCGCCTCGAGGGCACCAATGTCGCGCTTGGCAAGGAGATCATGGCCAAGTCCGGCCTGCCGATCATCTCCGCCGACAATCTTGCCGATGCCGCCGAAAAGGTGGTCAAGGCCGTGAAGGAAGCTGCCTGATGGCCGTTCTCGTCGATGCCAATACCACGGTGATCTGCCAGGGTTTTACAGGTGCTCAGGGCACTTTTCATTCCGAGCAGGCGATCGCCTATGGGACCAAGATGGTCGGCGGCGTTACCCCCGGGAAGGGCGGCAGCACGCATCTCGGCCTGCCCGTGTATGACACTGTCGCCCAGGCGGTGGCCGCCGGGCCGGTGAGCGCGAGCGCGATCTACGTGCCGCCGGCATTCGCCGCCGACGCCATCCTGGAAGCGATCGACAGCGAGATCGCGCTGATCGTGTGCATCACCGAGGGTATTCCGGTGCTCGATATGATCAAGGTGAAGCGCGCCCTGTCGGGCAGCCGCTCGCGCCTGATCGGGCCGAACTGCCCCGGGGTTATCACGCCGGATGCCTGCAAGATCGGCATCATGCCCGGCCACATCCATCGCCGCGGCAAGATCGGCATCGTCTCGCGCTCGGGCACGCTGACCTACGAAGCCGTCGCGCAGACCACGGCGGCCGGGCTCGGCCAGTCCTCCTGCGTCGGCATCGGTGGCGATCCGGTCAAAGGCACGGACTTCATTGAGGTTCTGGAAATGTTTCTCGCCGATCCTGAGACCGAGGCGGTCATCATGATCGGGGAGATTGGCGGACAGAGCGAGATCGACGCGGCGGAGTTCCTGGCCACCAACAAGGTAAAGAAGCCGACCGTCGGCTTCATCGCTGGTGCCACGGCGCCTCCGGGTCGCCGCATGGGCCATGCCGGCGCCGTCATCAGCGGCGGCAAGGACACCGCGGCCGCGAAGTTCGAGGCCATGCGTATTGCCGGCATCCATGTCGCCGAGAGCCCCGCGGCTCTGGGCAGCACGATGGTGAAGGCGCTGCGCGGCTAGCCTGGGAGGGCGCGCGGCCCGCGCTGGGCCGTACTGAACAAAGAGCCTGCCGCATCCCCAAGCGGCAGCCGCATCACAGATTCGACGGCGCATGCCTCCGCATGCGTCGGCGCATGACTATATGGACCAGACGGCCGTCCGTCGGTGGGCGCGCCAACAGACGAGGTATGAGCCATGGCAGGCGTTGACGTTCTCGCCACCGCGTTCTCCGGAGCCAATGCGGCCTTCATCGCCGAGATGTATGCCCGCTGGATCGAGGATCCGAAGTCCGTCGACGCCAGCTTCGCCACGATCTTCAACTCGATGGACGACGAAGCGCGCGCCGTTCTGATGGACGCCACCGGCGCCTCTTGGGCCCCGCGCGAGGCCACCATTGCGCCGGATGCCGCGCCACCCGCCCCCGCTGCCGCAGACCGCCGGGTCTCCGAGCGTCGGGCCCCGCCGGTGTCCGCCCCTTCGGGTGACGCCGTGCGCGCCGCCACCAAGGACAGCCTCCGCGCCCTGATGATGATCCGCACCTATCGCGTCCGCGGCCATCTCGAAGCCAAGCTCGATCCGCTCGGCCTGCAAGTGCCGGCCCCGCATCCCGAGCTCGACCCCGCCACCTACGGCTTCGGCCCGGCTGACATGGACCGGCCGATCTTCATCGACCATGTGCTTGGCCTTGAGACGGCGACGCCGCGGCAGATGCTGCAGGTGCTGCGCGAGACGTATTGCGGCCCCATAGGCGTCGAATTCATGCACATCCAGGACCCCGACCAGAAAGCCTGGATCCAGCGCCGCGTTGAGGGCGCGCCCTGGCGCAACGCCTTCGGCCGTGGCGCCAAGAAGACCATCCTGCAGCAGTTGACCGAGGCCGAAGGGCTCGAAGCCTTCTGCCAGAAGCGTTTCGTCGGCACCAAGCGCTTCGGGCTCGAGGGCGGCGAGGTCACCATCCCCGCGCTGCACGCCATCATTGAGACGGCTGCGAAGTCGGGCGTGCGCGAGATCGCCATCGGCATGCCGCATCGTGGCCGCCTCAACACCCTCGTGAACATCGTCAAGAAGCCCTACGCCGCGCTGTTCAGCGAATTCGGCGGCTCTTCCTTCAAGCCCGACGACGTCCAGGGCTCGGGCGACGTCAAGTATCACTTGGGCACCTCGACCGATGTCGAGATCGCCGGCCACATGGTGCATCTCTCGCTGCAGCCGAATCCCTCGCATCTCGAAGCGGTCGACCCGGTCGTCGTCGGCAAGGTCCGCGCCCGGCAGGACATGGCGGGCGACACCCGCGCGCGCCGCTCGGTGATGGGCATCCTGATGCACGGCGACGCGGCCTTCGCCGGCCAAGGCCTGGTCTACGAGACGCTGGCGATGAGCCAGCTGATCGGCTACCGCACCGGCGGGACCGTCCATGTCGTCGTCAACAACCAGATCGGCTTCACAACCGTCCCGGCTCACGCCTATTCCGGCCTGTACTGCACGGACGTTGCCAAGTCGATCCAGGCACCGATCCTGCATGTAAACGGCGACAATCCCGAGGCCGTCGTCTGGTGCGCCCAGATGGCCGCCGAGTTCCGCCAGGAATTCGCCACCGACTTCGTGCTCGACATTGTCTGCTATCGCCGCCACGGCCACAACGAAACCGACGAGCCGGCCTTCACGCAGCCGATCATGTATCGCGCCATCAAGGACCTGAAGACGACGCGCACGATCTATGCCGAGCGCCTGGCCACCGAGGGCGTCCTCAGCACCGAGGACGCCAAGGCGATGTGGGATGGGTTCGCCAACACGCTGGAAGGCGCCTACCAGGCCGCCCAGGCCTACAAGCCGAACAAGGCCGACTGGCTCGAAGGCCACTGGGCCGGGCTCACCGTGCCGGGCAACGAGGAAGAGGGCACCGAGGGCGAAACGTCCGCGGCGACCGATCAACTCAAGCGCGTCGGCATGGCGATCTCCCGCGTGCCGGCCAATTTCGACGTCAATTCCAAGATCGTGCGCCAGCTTGAAGCCAAGCGCGCGATGATCGAGACCGGCGAGGGCGTCGACTGGGCGACCGGCGAGGCGCTCGCCTTCGGCAGCCTGCTGCTCGACGGCCATCGCGTGCGCCTCTCCGGCGAGGACGTGCAGCGCGGCACCTTCAGCCAGCGCCATGCGGTGCTGATCGACCAGCAGAACCAGAACGAATACGTGCCGTTGAACAACATCGACACGGCTCAGGCGAAGATCGAGATCTACAACTCGCTGCTCTCCGAAGTCGGCGTGCTCGGCTTCGAGTATGGCTACACCCTCGCCGACCCGCGCACGCTGGTGCTGTGGGAGGCGCAGTTCGGCGATTTCGCCAACGGCGCGCAGGTGATCATCGACCAGTTCCTGGCCAGCGGCGAAAGCAAGTGGCTGCGCATGTCCGGCCTGGTGATGCTGCTGCCGCATGGGCATGAAGGGCAGGGGCCGGAACATTCCTCCGCCCGGCTCGAGCGCTATCTGCAGCTCTGCGCCGAGCGGAACATGGCGGTCGGCAACCTCACCACCCCCGCCAACTATTTCCACGCGCTGCGCCGCCAGCTGAAGCGGAATTTCCGCAAGCCGCTGGTGCTGATGACGCCGAAGTCGCTGCTGCGCCACAAGCTGGCAGTCTCGCCGCTGGCCGATTTCGCCCCCGGCAGCCGGTTCCTGCCAGTCCTGCCGGAAGTCGACGACATCGCTCCGGGGCCGGAGGTGAAGCGCGTCGTGCTGTGCACCGGCAAGGTCTACTACGACCTGCTCGCCGAACGGCGTGCCCGCGGCATCACCAACGTCGCCATCGTGCGCGTCGAGCAGCTCTATCCATTCCCCATCGTCTCCCTGCCGCGCGAGCTTGCGAAGTATCCGGAAGCGCAGGTGGTGTGGTGCCAGGAGGAGCCGGAGAACATGGGCGCCTGGGCCTTTGTCGATCGCCGCATCGAGAAGGTGCTGGGCGGGATCGATGTGCGGGCCAAGCGGCCAGCCTATGTCGGACGGCCGGAAGCGGCGAGCCCGGCGACGGGCCTGGCCAAGACGCATGCCGCCGAGCAGGCTTCGCTGGTCGCCGCCGCACTCGCGCTTGATTGAAAAAATCCAACCCAGAACGGGGTTTTAAGCATGTCCATTGAGATCAAGGTGCCGAGTCTCGGCGAAAGCGTCAGCACGGCGACGATCGCGCGCTGGCTGAAAAAGCCGGGCGACGCGGTGGCCGCCGACGAGCCGTTGGTCGAGCTCGAGACCGACAAGGTCACCGTCGAGGTGCCGGCGCCGGCCGCCGGACGGCTTGGCGAGATCCTCGCAGCCGATGGCGCCGAGGTCTCCGTCGGCACGGTGCTCGGCATCGTCGAGGAAGGCGCCGGCGCCGCCGCGCCGCGCCATCAGGAACATGCCCATCCCGCCGCCAATCCGGCCCCTGGGGTGAACCCGCCGCCGACGCCCTCCGGCCCGGTCGCGCGCCCGGCGACACCCCCCTCGGATATCGTCACGCACGCGCCGATGCCGGCCGCGGCCAAGATGATCGAGGAAAATCAGGTCTCGCCCGCGGCTATTCCCGGCAGCGGCAAGGACGGCCGCATTACCAAGGGTGACGTGCTGGAATTCCTCAGCCGCGCCGCCGCCGCGCAGTCCGCGCCGGCCCCCGCCGC
>Ga0164296_1000660_pt1 | contig 39937 bp, 34 predicted proteins | sample GEODES057metaG_FD_113533 | JGI IMG/M metagenome (GOLD analysis project Ga0164296, IMG submission 113533) | Dystrophic lake water microbial communities from Trout Bog Lake, Wisconsin, USA - GEODES057 metaG | ecosystem: Environmental > Aquatic > Freshwater > Lake | place: USA: Trout Bog Lake...
AAAAGCAAAAGCAACTAGTTCTTTACCATTTTTTAGGCCATCAATTAACCCCGTTTTGAAAAAGAATTTTTAGGGGGTCACATTGTGCTGGCGAAAGGGGGTCAGTTTTGCTGGTATTTACACACCATACCCCCAATCCATGTAGTGGCTCTTCTACCCAATTTGCCTCCTGCCCCAAGATATTTGATATCCTGGTCAACATAATCTAAGGCGAAACAATTTTTATCAAGTCCAAAAAAAGGAACACCACCAGGTTCTCCATCTGCATCATAGGTAGAAGCAGGCATAATGATTAAGGAATGTTCACTAGTAAATTCGGAAGCATGTGTGGCTTTATAATTATTAATATCTCTTTCTACTGCCTCCGCACCACCTTCATAAGGATAAGCAGATTTGCCCTGAGTCCCTGTTATTTCAATTAACTTAATTCTTTTTTGTACAGTGTCTTTCAACAGCCCAAAGGTTTTGTAGCCATATCCATTGCGTTGCATCTCATTTCCAAAGAAAGCCTGTGTGCTTAAAAGAATTTCACTTAAACGACGATGGTAGGCTGCAGGTTTTGCTACATCATTGGGTGTAAAATAAATAACGTTCAGGTTATGTGGATAGTCGCTTGTATAATCATAGACGAGTTCAGTAGGGGGGGTAATCGGTGGCGTTGGTGTAATGGTGGAATCGTTTTTTTTACTACAAGCTGTAAACCACAGACTTCCAAGTAACCATACCAGTAAAAGCCGTTTCATCTTTTGTATTTAAAATAATGATCATACAAAATTAGAAAAAGTATAAAAGCAATTGGTCTTATTATTTGTTAAAAATTGAATCTGTTTTTCTATTCGTCATTAATTTATTGATGCAATCAAAGTCAGCAATTTCTATTGTTGTTAGTACTTTGTTTAGCGCTACTTAACAACGAATGCTTCTAACTACCCTAATTTTAAATTTAGATTACTTAACTACCATTTTTTGCCAATTAGGGGTTCATTACTCTTTTACTCATTTTTAATATGGTCTCCATTTCAATTCTGTATCTTCTTCTGTTGGCTGATGTAACTGAATACTTATAATTGTCAATGGGCTAGTAAAAAATTTTCAAAATTAGATACAGGTAAACGTTTTTGGTATTATTGAAATTACATTATCTTCATTTAAACGATTGCTTATGCAGGAATATATTTTGTCCTTCGACCAAGGAACCACTAGTAGCCGTGCTGTGGTATTTGATAAAAAAGGGGATATTGTCTCCATTGCCCAAAAAGAATTTACACAAATATTTCCCCAGCCAGGATGGGTAGAACATGATGCCCTAGAAATATGGAGTACCCAATTAGGAGTGGCAGCAGAAGCTGTTTCTAAGGCAGGACTTACCGTTCAGCAGATAGCCGCAATTGGTATTACCAATCAAAGAGAAACAACTGTGGTATGGGATAAAATAACTGGCCAGCCGCTATATAATGCAATCGTTTGGCAGGATAGAAGAACCGCTGCTTTCTGTGATGCTTTAAAAGCCGAAGGAAAAGACCTCTTAATACAACAAAAAACAGGGTTGGTTGTAGATGCCTATTTCTCTGCCACTAAACTAAAATGGATATTAGACCAGGTTCCAGGGGCTAGAGAAAAAGCTGCCGCAGGTAATCTTTGTTTTGGTACTATAGATAGCTGGCTTTTATGGAAACTTACCAATGGTAAAGTGCATGCTACCGATGTAAGCAATGCCGCTAGAACCATGCTCTATAATATTCATGAACTATGCTGGGATAAAGAGTTGCTAGAAATATTTGATATTCCTGCAGCTGTCTTGCCCGAAGTACGCAGTAGTAGTGAAATATATGGACATACTCAACATATTTTAACGGCCCATGAAATTCCAGTGGCTGGCATGGCGGGCGATCAGCAGGCTGCTTTATTTGGACAAATGTGTACCCAACCAGGCATGGTAAAAAATACTTATGGCACGGGCTGCTTTATGCTAATGAACACGGGTACCAAAGCAGTACCTTCTACTAATAACCTCTTAACAACCATTGCTTGGAAAGTAAATGGCGAAGTACAATATGCACTAGAAGGTAGCGTATTTATTGCCGGTGCTGTAGTACAATGGCTACGTGATGGGTTAAAAATTATTCGTTCTTCTGCCGATATAGAAGCATTAGCAAAAGAGGTGGATAGTACCGATGGGGTATATCTAGTTCCCGCCTTTGCCGGGCTTGGAGCACCCTACTGGAACCAGCAAGCCCGAGGTACCATGGTGGGAATTACTCGGGGTACTACGGCTGCCCATATAGCACTAGCAGCTCTGGAAAGTATCGCCTATCAAACGATGGATGTGTTGAAAGCTATGGAAGCAGATTCGGGCATTGCTATCAAAGAACTAAGAGTGGATGGCGGTGCTACCATTAATAACCTGCTAATGCAGTTCCAAAGTGATATCCTCAAATCTAATGTTATTAGACCTAGAATAACGGAAACAACAGCTTTGGGTGCGGCTTATTTAGCGGGACTGGCTGTTGGATATTGGAGCAATATGGAAGAAATACAAGCGCAATGGCAAAAAGAGCAGCAATTTATACCTAGAATGGCGGAAGAAAAAAGAGTTGCTTTAGCAGCAGGATGGAAGAAAGCAATAGGAGCCGCAATAGAATGGTCGGAGAATGATTAATGGATAGCGCACAATAAATGGATGATAAAATGATGGAACATAAAATTTCGAGAATGGATCGGCAACTTATGTTGCAAAACATGGAGGGCCAAGAAAAATGGGATTTAGTGGTGATTGGAGGTGGTGCCACAGGCCTAGGCGCTGCTTTAGACGCCGCTTCGCGCGGCTATAAAACTTTATTGATAGAGAAGTACGATTTTGCCAAAGGCACCAGTAGCAGGTCTACCAAGCTGGTTCATGGAGGGGTTAGATATTTAGCGCAAGGAAATATTAAACTAGTGCTTCATGCATTGCAGGAGAGAGGTCGCTTATTAAAAAATGCGCCACATATTACCCATGCACAGGCTTTTGTTTTGCCTGTATATGGTTTTCTACAAAAATGCTATTATGCAATAGGATTGAGTGTATATGATATTTTATCTGGCCAATTAAGTCTAGGTAAAACAAGCCTATTATCCCGTAAAAAAACATTGGAAGCATTACCTGCTATCAATCCAAAAAAATTAGCCGGCGCTATATTATATTATGATGGGCAGTTCGATGATGCTCGCTTAGCAATAGATATCGCCGCTAAAGCTATTGCATCGGGAGCCGTTGCATTGAATTATATGGCTGCAACAGGTTTTGAAAAAGAAAATGGTAAAATAACGGGTGTTATGCTAAAAGATACAATCACCCATGCAAATTATACCGTTAAAACAGCAGCCGTTATTAATGCCACTGGTGTGTTTACAGACGAAGTATTACGAATGGACAATCCAAATCAGCCCGAAAGGGTAGCTCCCTCACAAGGGATTCATCTTGTAATAGATAAAAAATATTTTCCAGGTAATAACGCCCTCATGATTCCTAAAACGGATGATGGACGGGTATTATTCGCTGTGCCTTGGAACGAGAAGGTCATTCTCGGCACTACCGATACAGCCGTGAATCATATTGACGCGGAACCCAAACCCTTAGCAGAGGAGATTGATTTTATTCTCCATCATTTTAATAAATACTGCACCACTGCTATAAAACCCGAAGAAGTCTTAAGTGTATATGTGGGACTGCGTCCACTGGTAAAACCGGGTAAACATATAACTACGGCTCAAACAACCAGAGACCATACCATTTTAGTATCGGAGACTAATCTAATAACAGTTGTAGGAGGCAAATGGACCACCTACCGCAAAATGGCGGAAGATGTAGTGAATCATGCATGTACTATTGGTAAACTAGAAAAAAAATCATGCATCACTGCCACCCTTTCTCTTGGGGAAATAGAGCCCTCCCTTCTTCGCGATCATCCATTATTTAAGTATGGGAAACATGCAAAAGAAATACTCCAATTGATGCAGGAGATGCCAGATGGAAAAGAAAAAATACATCCTAACTATTCCTATACCAAGGCTGAAATTACTTGGATTATCCGTAACGAAATGCCGCAAACGGTTGAAGATATTTTATCTCGTCGCATTCGATTATTGATATTAGATGCAAGGGCAGCCATTGAATGTAGTGTAATGGTAGCCGCTTTACTAAAAGCTGAATTACAGAAAGACAATCAATGGATGCAGGAACAAATCGATAATTTTAAATTTCTTGCCAAACAATATCTATTATCTTAATGCTTGCTAATCTTGTTCATTTTTAACTAACGATAAATAAATTGCTATGAATGCTTTTTTGGGCGAATTAATTGGAACGGCTTTAATGATCTTACTAGGAAATGGAGTGGTAGCTAATGTACTACTAAAAAAAACCAAAGGTAATGGGGGTGGATTAATTGTTATTACGTTTGGATGGGCCATCGCTGTATTTATGGGTGTTTTTGTATCGGCAGCACATAGTGGGGCTCATTTAAATCCTGCTATTACAATAGCATTAGCGTTGTTGGGTAAGTTTTCGTGGTCCTTGGTAGCCTGGTACATACTAGCACAATTATTAGGCGCTATGCTAGGTGCTTTTTTGGTTTGGGTTGTATATTTACCACACTTTAATGCAACCGATGATGCCGACTTGCAATTAGCCTGTTTTTCTACAGCACCTGCTATTCCAAATAAATTACAAAACTTGACGGTAGAAATTATTGGCACATTTGTATTGGTATTTACGGTTTTAAGTATCGCAGCACCCGCTAGTAGCTTGGGCGCATTGGATGCTTTGCCGGTAACTTTTATTGTATTAGGTATTGGATTGAGCTTGGGCGGACCCACAGGTTATGCTATTAATCCAGCGCGTGACCTAGGCCCAAGAATTATACATAGCTTGGTGCCCATTAACGGTAAGAGATCTGCTAACTGGAACTATAGCTGGATACCAATCTTAGGCCCAATTATGGGCGCAGCCCTAGCAGCAGGCCTCTACTCCTTACTAAATTAAGAGGACGGGCATTGAACAAATAATTTAAGAATGAATAAACCGAAAAAACATTGAAGAAACAAGAAATACGGGTAGGGTTCATTTATGAATAAGCCTCAATACTCATTCTGCTCTTCTTGATTCGTGACAAGTGCTCCTGCGAAATGCCAAGATAGGAGGCTAGTATATGTTGTGGAACCCTTTGATTAATATTAGGGAAAGAAGTATCTAAATCAATGTAACGTTCTAGAACAGATAAAGTATGATTATTAATGATGTAGTTCATGAGCTCCATAATATGTGCTTCGGCTAAAAACCTTTCTAGCTTCTCACCCCGCTTTAATTTATCAAAAATATAAAGGTTTGCTTCTAATGGAACCTGTATCATTTTACAGTCTTCCATACACTCCACATTTAATTTTGAGAAATATTGGTTGTAAAATGAATATCCAGTAAAAGTCATGTTTTCCATTCTAAAATTAAAGGTCTTTTCAGCTCCCTTAGCTGTAAGAATATAATTTCGTACTAGGCCATTTATAATAAAATATAAAGAAGTATTTATTTCATTTTCCTTGATAACAATATCCTTGCGTTGAAAATCTAGGATGACACACATTTTATTAAAATTATTTAATTCCTCATCTGTTAGATCCATATATTTTAAAAGAAAAGAATTGAATCGTAAAAAATGATTAGTCATAATAATTTTAATAAATAAGAAACGAAACTAACACCTTTAACTTGCATCTGCAATTATAAAAGAGGAGTAAGTTTTGCTTATTAGAGGGTATTCAATAAAACTCACTGTGGTTGTTGGTCATAAAATCATGTCCTTTTCTTCCATAGCCTAACAATAACTAGTAATTTTACGAGGCGTTAACCTTCGCCTCTTGCATAGGTTAAGGCAACCAACTTTTATCTGTTTTAGCGGACATAAAACCTATTCACTCTTTAAGCTGCATGGTCATGATCAACTTATTAAAATCACATATAGAACGACTGCTGAACGATGAACTGCCCGAAGGCAACTGCACCCTGTTCTCGAACCTATTATTTGAAAAAACGTTCGATAAAAAAGATGTAATAGTGGAAGAAGGAAAGCAGTGTAATTATATTTATTTTCTGACAGAAGGCTCTTGTTATTCTTATTTCATGGACGAAAAAGGAGAAGAACATGCTATTCAGTTTGCTTTAGCTGGATATTGGATTTCTGATTTATATAGTTTTTTCTCGGGCAAAAAAGCCATCTATACCATACAAGCACTTGAGCCAACAAAAGTACTGGTGCTAAATAAAGAAAGCTTTCAAAAAGCATGCGATACGATGCCTGCTTTTGATAGATATTTTAGATTGCTAATACAAAATGCATTTGTAGCATTGCAATATCGGTTGGCTAAAACCAATAGCGAAGATGCCGAACACCGCTATATTGAGTTTGCTCAAATGCACCCTCAGTTTGTTCAGCAGATTCCGCAATACTTAATAGCCTCTTATTTAGGTATTAAGCCTCAATCTTTAAGTAGAATACGGAAAGATTTATCGCAGAAAAAGTAATCCAATTTTTGTTTTTATTTATTAACCTATGTTAATGGCCCATGCTTTTATTTATTTCAATTTTGTGAAATCAAACTAATTAAATAAATAAAAAAAACAAAAATGGCAAATCAAACCACATGGGCCTTCGACCCAGCACACAGCGAACTTACCTTCAAAGTAAAGCACTTAATGATCACCAATGTAAAAGGCGCTTTTAAAAATTTTGATGTGTTGTTTGAAGCAGCAGATGATAGCTTTAAAAATGCTAGTGCTACCGCCACCATTCAAGTAGCTTCTATTAGCACCAATAACGAAGACCGCGATAACCATTTAAAGTCTGCCGATTTTTTTGATGCAGAAAAATTTTCAACCATTCAATTCGAATCTACTTCTATTGAACGTTTCGATGCAGAAAATGGTCAATTAAAAGGCAATTTAACCATCAAAGGCGTAACCAAAGAGGTTAGCTTTGATCTTGAATTTGGAGGTATCAGCAAAGATCCTTGGGGTAACGAAAAAGCAGGGTTTTCTATTAATGGAAAAATGAATAGAGAAGATTTTGGATTAACTTGGAATGCAACATTAGAAACGGGCGGTGTGTTAGTAAGTAATGATGTAAAGATTGCAGCCGAAATTCAATTGGTAAAAAAATCAGCCTAATCAATTCATTTTAGTTTTTATAACAATAACCCTCATGAGCAGCATCAATACATTCGGGGCATTTAAAAGCTTCACCAACGCATTAACTGTGCAAAATTATTTAATGCCTGTTTTATTTGTGGGTCATGGATCGCCCATGAATGGTATTGAAGATAATGAATTTAGTAAAAGATGGACTGCAATAGCGAAAGAAGTACCAACACCCAAAGCGGTGTTGGTTATTTCTGCGCATTGGTTTACCAAGGGAACAAGTATTACCGCTATGGACTTTCCTAAAACCATTCATGATTTTGGTGGATTTCCAGAAGCATTATATCAGGTACAATATCCGGCACCTGGAAGCCCGGCAATAGCAAAAGAAACCGCATCTATAATCCATTCTACCCAGGTAGCATTGGACCATGATTGGGGTTTAGATCATGGCACTTGGACCATTGTTCGGCATATGTATCCAAACGCCAATATTCCAGTTTTACAATTGAGTATCGACTATACCAAACGTCCGGCCTTTCATTACGAATTAGCGAAAGAGCTTTATCATTTGCGAAATAAGGGCGTATTAATCATAGGTAGTGGTAATATGGTGCATAACCTAAGAATGGTTGCCTGGGATAAATTAGATGGCCCTGCTTATGGCTACGATTGGGCATTACAAATGAACCAAACATTCAAAAATTTGATTCTAGATAAAGCGCATAGCTCCTTAATAAACTATGATCAGCTGGGTAAAGAAGCACTATTGGCAATTCCTACTCCTGAGCACTATTTGCCCCTATTGTATACATTGGGCTTACAAGACAAAAATGACCCAATTCATTTCTTCAATGATAAGCCCGTTGGCGGATCATTAACCATGACTTCTGTAAAGATTGGATAGCTAATACAAAACAAAAAAAATGTTCTATTACTGGTAATTAAATTACTGCAAATCAACTATTGTGTTGCTATAGCAGCTTAATTAGAAGGCTATAAATTAAATCGTCCTACTCATCTTCCTGTTTTCAGTTCCTAGAAAAAATAGCCAACGCTTACTATCATTTGCCAGTTGAAACATTAATTAATGTGGGTGCATAAAAACCTATCATTCTTTTTTGTATTAAATCTATTTGATATGTTAAATATTAAAAAAATAGTAGTTTTTATGCTAATATTATAGTAACTTTAAGACTAATCATATGCTCTTTCAAATTTATTTTCTATATAAATTTTAAAAACATACAGTCATGAAAAAGCTATCATTTTACCTAGCTATCATTTTGGTTATGGCTTTAAGTTCATGTTTTAAAAAGAGTGAAACAAAAAGCCTCTATCCGAGATTTTCAGAGGATCCCAATAGCCATTCAATCTTTGGACAATTGGTTAGACTTAAGTCGGGTTTTATAGTAGAAAGAAAAGACAGTTTGTATTATTTGGGGGATATTGTATTGTCATCTGCACAATTAAATGCTTTAGACGAGTACGGAACATTTTTCCCTAAGCGCCCCTCGTATATAGGTCCTGACACATCGGTACACCCCGTTTATAATATACCGATGCAAATGGTACAGAAGAACTTGGCTATTCCCAGAGCATTTAGCCAATATCCAACGCCATATAATATGTGGGCAATGGTAAGATTCACGTATAATCCCAATTTGCCCTTTTGGTTAAAAGAAGAGATTCGCAGCGTATTATATCAAATGCAGGCAGTTTCTAATGTAAGATTTTATAATGCCACTGGTCAACCTACAATAGACCCTACATATGGATTTCCATATCCCTATATCGATTTTTATTATATAGGCGCCGCTAGTACTAGTAATTCTCGTGTTGGACGGGTGGGCGGAATGCAGCGAATTAATCTTGCCAACTTTGTTATTTACCAGCCAAATGCAATTGTGCATGAAATTTGTCATGCGCTTGGTATGTTTCATGAAATGGAAAGGGTGGATAGAGATAATTATATTAACATCAATTGGACTAATTTAAAACCCGTTTTTGCTTTGCAATTCCAAAAAATTACTTCAAATTATTATCAGCTAGGGCCCTATGATTTTAATTCAGTAACAGGTTATGATTCACGTGGATATGATACTACGGCTGTTAATGATAGAGGGCAATATGCATATATAAAAAAATCGGATGGCAGCGATATATATCAAGGACTAGAACTGTCTGATTTTGATAGAAGGTGGATTAATACTTTTTATATTCCTTTTATCGCTCGTTCTGATATATACGCTGAGTTGGATAGTATAGTTTATAAGGGTGATAATACTAGGATGTCTCTAGCAGAAAGACTCAGTCTTCAAGTAACCTTAAATAAAGGTATTCCAGATATTCCTCCTATTGGCCGCATACCCAATAATTTTTAGACTCAGAAAATCATCGATTTAGAAGGCAGTTGGACGCCCCAACTGCCTTCTTTCATTCTATAGGTTAGCCATTCAGTTCTTCAATAGAATATTTGTAAACTACTTCTTTATCAAAGGCTTATAGCTATTATCCTCGTAGTTCAACCTCGTTGAAATACCCTCTAATCGTTTTTTTTAACAAGGAAAAAGGTACCAAATAATTTTTAGAACCTAATTGGGCTTTCGGTCCAATAATTTTTATACCCGGATACCGTATTTTGTGTGGCTGAATACTTTGGTAGTCAATTATAATCATTCAAATACACTAAACGATTGTTTGTCATGTTGAAGAAATTGCAAGTCTTATTGATTAAAATAGTCTTTCTCTTTTTATTAATGACTAGCCAACTAGTCACCAATGCACAAGTGGGCATAGGAACCAATAATCCCAATGCTTCTGCAAAATTGGAGATCTTAAGTGCCAATAAAGGATTTTTACCACCCAGGGTTACACTAACTGGAACCGACGATATTACCACTATTGCCAGCCCTGCAACAGGACTAATGGTTTATAATACGGCTACAGCTGGAACGGCTCCCCATAATGTATTACCAGGCTATTATTATTATAATGGCAGTGTCTGGGTTAATTTTGCTGTACCCTATGCCGGTGCCACTGCTGCCGTTAATTTGGGCGCTTATGATTTAACAGTCAATGGTTTAACAGTAGGTTTGGGGGCAGGTGGCATTACTACAAACACCGTAATGGGTAGTTCGGCACTTGCTGCCAACTCTTCAGGAACGGGGAACACTGCCATTGGTTTTAATGCCATGTATGCTAATATAGGTGGATATAATAATAGCTCGTTTGGTTATCAATCCATGCAAAGTAATAGAACGGGTGCCTTTAATACTGCCATTGGTCTAACATCTCTTTTTTACAATAATAGCGGAAGTTATAATACTGTAGTTGGTTATAGTACACTCTCTCACAATATTGCCGGAAATTATCTTACTGCCATAGGTACAGGTGCCGATGTAAGTGTTGATGGCCTCACCAATGCTACGGCTATTGGCAATGGTGCAGTGGTTACGGCGAGTAATAGTGTACGAATAGGTAACACAGCTGTAACTACTATTGGAGGGCAAGTGAGCTGGACGGCAGCATCTGATATTCGCTTAAAGAAAAATATTGAGAATACTCGATATGGTTTATCTACTGTAATGCAATTAAGACCAGTTGATTATAACTTAATTAGTAATAATTTACGGCAGGTTGGTTTTATTGCACAGGAAGTAAAAAAATTAGTACCCGAAGTCGTAACGGGCAAAGAAGGCGATATAAAAAAAGGCGAAATATTGGGTATCACTTATGCCAACTTAGTGCCTGTTTTAACAAGAGCCATTCAAGAACAACAAAAACAGATTGAAACACAAGACCAAAAACTTGAAGCTCAACAAAAACAAATAGACGAATTAAAGGCCTTAGTAGAAACGATGCTTAAAAAAAATAAATAGCGCATATTAGCGATTGGTTAATAGATAATTGCCTCAGTTTGATGATTGAGGCAATTTTTTTGTCTAGGGCTTTCCAAATCTCTTGCTTAAAAAAAAGAATTACAATAGCTAGAAAACAAATTTATTTCTAGGTATTTTTTCTAAAAACGAGGAATTATTCTGTAAGTGTTAGTGTATAAATCATTTAATTATTTTGGTCTTCCTCAGTAACTAACTCGGACCTGCTCCGAGACTTATTCGGGTCTTATTCGAGAGCTATTCGGGTCAAGTGCATGAATTCATGCACCTGACCCGAATAAGCCTCGAGTTTGTCCCAATTCTATATTGGATCATTCCCTACAAAAAATAATGTTCGCACACTTGGTTTACGTAGTTCCTTTAGTATAGGTAGGCGCTACTTACTGAATATTTAAAATGGAGATAAATCAGAAGGTATCGTCATTCATTTGTTTTAATTGTTAAAGATCTACATCTAGATTGCAAACAGAAACTACTGTAATTAATACCGTCATACTGTAATCGCTATTGGGATTCTCTTATACTATTTTTAAAAGTCAGTTTGCTTAACATAATCAGAAAGTTTAACATTTATACCCAAAGGGTAAGCCTTGTAGGGTATAATTTTCTTTTTATTTAGCCATATAAAATACTCATTATCATATAATTGTAAATATGAATATTATTGACCAAAATTTCTCTTCTTTTTATAAGAGAAATATGAGAACTTTACAAGCCTGGACTAATACTTAAGTTGGTTATTTTTCGATCCTTTCTGTACAAAAAAGTATAGTAAACCCCTATAGATTCTATCCTTTTAAATAAAATTTAAATGAAATGAAATTAAAAAAATTTGCAGTTTCATGTATTATTTTTGTATTAAGCGAAACTATCGTCTTAGCTCAATCAAATAAGGCCTTTTTTTTACTTAGAGGATCTATCAATATCGATTCAGCGCAAATTAGTTTAATTGCCGTTGGAGATGGTATCTATACCCCACCCAACATAAATAAGAGATCAACCACTATAAAACAAGGCAGATTTTATTTTCAAGATTCTTTATTGCAGCCAACAGCATTCAAGTTGAGAATTGAAAAAGGTCTTAAAACTGTATACTTATCTAGCTTTTTTATAATAGAACCTGGAGTGCAAAATATTGAGTGTAATATAGACTCAATCAAAGAAATTCCGTATGTAAATAATGCCACTACACTAGAATTGAAATACCATTTTCAACCTTTATTCAATATTGCCGATAACCAAAATAGTCTTCACAAATTTTTACTTGAATATACCAAGAATAACCCCAATTCAAATATCATCCTTTGGAATATCATACACGCTTTACCACAATCTAGTTATTTACCTCTTTATGATTCTTTATATAATAATATTTCTGATAGTTTAAAAAATACCTATGCTGGTATAAATTTAGCGAACCAACTTAGATTAGCCCGTGCTACCGCAATAGGAAATATTTTTCCAAATATTGTATTACTTACTAAAGAAAACAAAAACATAAAGTTGCTTGATGCTACACAGGGTAATAAATATATTTTAATTGACTTTTGGTTTAGTCATTGTTTTCCTTGTTTAAATAACATGAACGATTTAAAAATATTATATGATACATATAGGGCAAAAGGATTCGAAATAATTGGCATTTCAATCGATGATGCGACAAATATATATAATTGGAAAAATGTTATTCAAGAGCGTGGTCTTAGATGGAAAAACTATCTTGATTTAGCTGGGTTGGCTAGTTCGCCACTTTCCATACTTTCGTTTCCCACTTATTTTCTATTAGATAAAGAAAGTAAAATTATTGAAAACAACATATCGATAAAAGACTTACAATATTTTCTTGCTAAAAATCTGAATTAAAAAATTATCGATTCAAACTTGCAAACACCTGAAATCACAAAAAAGAAACTGCCTCAATAATAACATCGAGGCAGCTCCCGTTTTCAAACGATACAGTTTACAGCCTTTTACAACTATTATTCTATATCATTATTATTAATGCAATCAATTATGCTGTGAGGGGTTACAACTTTTATGTTGCATCCCAGTGTCTCAGTTTACTGCCATTTAAACAGATATTTCTAAGTCTTTATCCAGTCTGCTTTTATTGCATTAATCTGGTGTAAAACTAGCAATTGGTTTTATCCTTATCAATGATGGTTATTATAATAATGAATGATTCTCGTCATTAGAATAGGACCCATTACGAATGGTATATTGTTGGGTTTACTTTATACTAACAGCCCATTCTGCTACATCCATTACTTGTGCTTGTTTTGGAAATATCTTTGTAGTAAGTACCCGATGCACTTCTTCGTCTAGGTCTGCACAACAATTAGAAAGTACTGTTATCGCATAATCTTTATCGGCTGCTTCTCTTAGTGTTGACAATACCACACCACTGGTTGAAATACCCGACAGAATAATATGTTTTATACCAAGCGATCTTAGCACCAGCTCCAAATCGCTACCAGCAAAAGCACTCACTCTTTTTTTTGTTATCACAATATCGTTGGGCGCTATTGATACTAATTCATGTACCTGATTGTTCTCGGGGCTATCTAAATGCATCGCCCCTGTTTTTAATGCATTAAACGACTTATTATTTACACTAATTTCTGGGTATCCTTTTCTAAAACCAATCACAACAAAAATCACGGGCATACCAAAACTGCGAGCCTTTTGAATGGCAGTATTGATGGAATGCATGAACAGCGAACTATCGTTCAGCATGTTGATTGTAGGTTTTTGAATATCCATTACTAACAATGCACTAGTATTAGTTTCCATATTTTTTATTTATATCAATTAAAGGGTCTTCTAATTCTATCAATTTTATTTTGTCTTCTTCTGCCAAGATATTTTTTCTTAATAGTGGAAAGAAAATAAGTGCAATCAACATTGCAGCTATTCCTTCGCCTACTAAAGTATTTGGAGCGCCGATATATTGCGATAGAAATCCAATTAGTAATCCACCCAATGGTTGCATACCGGCAAAGGCCATCATCAAGTAACTAATCACCCTGCCTCGCATGGTAGCCGATACATTGGTTTGTACAATCGTCATAATAATGGTGGTTTGCGACATCATGCCAAACCCAGTTAACATGGCAAAAAACAATGCCATGGGTAGGTTTGTCATATGTGAAAACAAAACTAGTCCTCCACCAAATATGAATAAGTTAATGAACAATACTTTTTTAAGATCTATCCCTTTTTTTAATAGCGCTAAGAAGAATGCGCCCGCTACAGCACCTAGTCCGATAGCACTATTTAGGTAACCAAAAATAGAAGCGCCTCCTTTAAAAATGGTCTTAGCATATACCGGAAGTAAGGTGCTAAACGGAAGTACTAAGAAGCTTACACAAGCTAATAGTAGAATCACTAATCCAATAGAAGGTGTTTGTTTAATATATTTCCAGCCCTCTTTCAGTTCTCCCATCACTTTTTTAGCGGGAGGCTTTTGCAAAACAATGGGAAACCGCATAAATAATAGCGAAGTAATGACTGCTAAAAAGCTCAACGCATTCATAAGAAAGCAGGCACTCGCACCAAATTTTTCTAATATAATACCAGATAGTGCAGGGCCAATTAAACGTGCTACATTTACCATCGACGAGTTAAATGCAATGGCATTGGGTAAGTCTTCTTTGTGTTGTACAATCTCATAAACCATCGATTGTCGGGCAGGCACATCAAAAGCATTAATAATGCCTAATAAAGTGCTTAATAGAATAATGCCGGCAATATTGTTTTGCATAAAAACAATCAGTAGCATTAATAGGGTTGCTTGTATTAAGGAAGCAATTTGTGTGGTAAGAAGCAATTTATATCGATTATATCTGTCCGAGATAACGCCACCCAATGGCGAAAATAAGAAGGAAGGAAACTGTGTAGCAAATGCCACGAGTCCTAACATAAACGTAGAATGTGTTTGTGCATAAATGAGCCAATATACAGCTGTGTATTGCATCCATGTACCGATTAGCGATACAGACTGACCACAAAAATAGAGTTTGTAGTTGCGGCTATGAAATACTTTAAATGTTTTAATATTCATGGATGCTTACACGAATTAGCCTTTCTTAAAAATCGGGTAAGCCAATGAAAATAAAATCATCTACTTACCTATTTTTTGATAACCGATCATATAATAATTGCATTTTTTGAATGCATAGTTGGTTATCTTCTTGCAATTCTGAACGGTAAAAGTATTCACTATTTAGCTCAATAAATTGATTGTTTGTTTTTTTGTATTCCTAGTACAGTTTCTAATTGTTTAATAGACAAGGAAATACTTTCTTTATCAAGGGTTGCACTATTGAGCCCACTTTCGATAACCTGATAAGTAAGGTATTGTACTCTTATCTGGGCCATTAAAACATATTGTTCAAATTCGGTTTTATGCTTAAGTGGATGAAGCGATTTAAGCCATTGGGCGGCCATCTTTGCGCTGTCTAATAAGGTAGCTAAACTTAAAGGTCCTTTTACCTTACCCAAACCAATCACAATATGCTTAGCATTTTATATGGAAAGCTAGCTTCATATTCCATGATTAGCGTATTAATACCCGAATGTTTAAGTTGTAACGCTAAGTCTTTTAATGCTGTTAATTTCATTACCTGGATGCGTAGGTCGAGATCAAATCCTCGAATAGGGTAAACACTTGTTATCGCTTTTTGCGTGTCATCATCAGCCTTAATATGCTCAATAGGCAGTAAAAGTAGCGTTAGTGCTAAAAGAAATAGTTTAATAAACTTCATATACTAGATTAATGAAAATAAAAGGCGGCGGTAATAAGGCACCATTTAAACTAATCTTAGCTAAAGAAATAGGACTTAGGCTGCATCTTTAATTTAATTAGGCTAAACAGTTGTTTTTCAATTGTAGTAGAGGTATTGCGTTTGGGCACCCAAAAGAAATGGTGTGTAAACAGTTGTATAGTTAAATCAACCATACAACTGTTTACACACCATTAAACCAATAATTTCTTATGGCTTCACTTTAATAAATGTAACGCCGTGTGGTGCCACTTTTGAATTAAATGAATTAGTAAAACTACCTAAGTCTATTTGTTGCCATAAGTCGTGCACTTTCATAATGGTACTATTTAATCCAATATCGGACCATTTGATACGAATCTGTTGGTATTGATTAGAAAGGTTAAAAAGGCCAATAGCATAAGTGCCATCTTCTAAAGGTTTCATCCATACTTGATATAATTTGTTGGCGATCACCTGTTTTGCCTCTTTGCCTAGTGCATCTTGATTTACAGCAATTACTTCATCGTTCGATAAAAGGCTGACCGTAAAATCGTCCATCTTACTAATATCGCAACCAATTAATAGCGGCGCTGCTAATAAACTCCATAAACTAATATGTGTATATTGTTCATCGGGATTTAGTTTTGTTTCGTGTAAATTTTCTCCCCAGCCTAATTGACCCACCACCAACATATCGGGGTCACTCCATCTACCGGGTTTAGTATAGTTGTGTTGTATGGTTTGGCTAAAGCCAATACTTCTAAGGCTTTCCCAGCTATCATTGATGTCATCGGTTGTTCTCCAACAGTTACCATTTACTTGATCGCCCCATTCCCACACATTCTTCATTCCATATTGGCATAAGCTATAAACCATATCTCTATTTTGTTTTAAAAGTGCATCACGCATAATGGCATATGGTTTCTGATGAATAGCCAGTGAAGTATCTTTCTTAGCAATCGATCTGTAACTGCACCAATCATATTTTAAATAATCAATGCCCCATTGGGCATAGGTAGTGGCATCATTTATTTCATGCATATAAGAGCCCAGGTATCCGCCACAAGTTCTAGTGCCGGGCGAAGAGTAGATGCCAAATTTTAAACCCTTATTATGTAACCAATCACCTAGTCCTTTCATGTCGGGGAACTTATCATTGGCAACAATAGATCCATCTGCATTTCTTGTTTCACTTTCCCATCCGTCATCAATATTTATATATGACCATCCATGGTCAATTAATCCCTTATCTATTAAGGCTTGTGCACTCGATTTTACTTTTGCGGCGCTTACACTTAGTCCCCAACAATTCCAACTATTCCAGCCCATGGGCGGTGTTAATGCCAATAGGTTGCCTACTTTAATGGTAAATATTCGTTCGGCCTTTCCTTTCGAATTTGTGACCAATAGTTTTATACGATAGTCGCCAGGCTGATCTAATTTACCCGAAATGATGCCTGTAGTTGGGTCCAATGCTAGTTCTTTGGGTAAGCGCTCGGCGCCATACTGTAAAGGCTTACTGCCAGTAGCTGCAATTTTATATTGGATAGGAGCGCCTGGTCTTACCCCAAAAACGCTTGCCCCATTAATACGAGGGGTAAGCGCGGTAGGAGGTGTTAAAATATAGGGAGTTGTATTAGTTATCTTGATCGATTTTCCTGATTTGCTTTCTGTAAAGCTTGCGATTACTACTAATTTTTTTCTAAGATTTTGAATAACCGGTAAAACATAATCGCTACCAGCATTTAGCGTTATTGCTTGATGAAGGGTAGTAATTGTTTTATTTGTTTCGGGGTCAACGACCTTGGCTTGTATACTACCAGCTACCTTTTTTGAAATAGCATTCTGTATCAAAATATTTCCTTCCTTAGCACTAGAAACAAATTTTAAACTAATGCCATCAATTAGGTCCATCATACTTATAAACACAGGTCCCCCATACATGCCACCACCACCACCACCATCAAATACTCTTACCGCCAAAACATTCTCTCCATCCCATTTTAAGAAAGGGCTATTGGCAGCAATATGGTATTCACGAACTATATTCCATCCTTCTGTTTTGCCAATGAGATTGCCATTGATATAAGTCTCTTCATTATCATCTACTTTATTTAAATAAACTCGTAACGAATCTTTCCATAAAGATTTTTGTTTCATGGCAGCGGGTAAAAAGAAATGGAAGCGATACCAAGCAAAACCATCATAATCAGCATATCCTTGTTGTTCCCAAGTGCTGCCTGTATTTATTTTTGCCCATGCAGTATCGGCCACATTTAATTCTTTCCAAGTGGCATGATCGCCTTGTTTAAATTTGGCTTGTTCTAATCGAATAGTTTGTTGTGCAAATAATTGTAGCACTATGCAGCTAAAAAAAATAGGTAAATATCTTTTCATATAACAATCTTTAGTATATCGAATGTACTTTATTTTTAGGGATAAAAGTTTTACAACTTTCAGTCAATCGATTGATCCAGATTCCTTATTTCTTTTCCTTCCACTGATAACTGTTGCCAAGAGTTTTGTTAGGGCTAACTGCCATTAAGTTAAGCCTAGTCTAGGTTTTTTGTCAATGCCGTAGCAAAAGAGGGGGGACTGATTATGTGGCTGTTGTTATAAGTGAGGCTTTGAATAGTATAGCAGAATTTTATAAAATTTTGGAAGAAGATAAGTTCCCCATGAAGCATTACTCTGTTTCTTTTTCTAGGCTTTTAATATCCTCTATTAGATGGTGCATTTCTAAGCGAAGGGTACCATTATATACCCCTCTAATTCTTTTGGTTTTATCTACTAATATGAAGTGTTCGGTATGTAAAAATTGACTACTGTCTTTACTAAATCCAAGATCTTCTTCTGCAAAATACGACTGCCTCGCTAATTTGTATATGAGTGTTCTATCGCCCGTTAAAAATTGCCAATTGGGATGATTGATGCCATTCTTCTTCCGATAGTTTTTTAAGACCGATGGTTGATCAATCCATGGAGTAACCGAATAGGATAATAAAATAACAGCTGAATCATTTTTCAAACTATCTGCCACTATTTTAAAATTTTGGGTCATTACCGGACAAATACTTCCACAGCTAGTAAATATGAAATTTGCCACATGAATTTTATTTCTAAATACTGCTTGTGTAACTAGATTGCTATCTTGATTTAATAAGGAAAAGTCTCCAATTTGATGGGTAATTGACTGCTTTACATTGGCTATATTTTCGATAAAGACGGGTGTAAAATCGGGTTGATTATAGTAGGGCATTATCCTATTTTCCGATACTTTATGCGAGCATGCGGAGAATAAGAGGCTATTTAATAATAAAAATACTATCCGCCGCATTTTTACAATTTTTAGTGCCTAATAAGCCGAATCTTCTACCATTTTTAATGATATAGTTAGCTCTTATTTTTCCATTTTCGTACCATAATTGTTGCACACCTTCTTCTTGGCCATTTTTGTAATGTGCCAAATGAAATAAGTTGCCATTATAATCCCATTCTTTCATTTCTCCCTCATATTTATCATCCACTGACGTAAACTCAAATCTTTTATTGCCATTATCCCAATAAGCTATTTGTTTGCCATTTTTCATACCATTGGCATAAGTTCTTTCTTCCCTGATTTTTTTATTAGGGAACCATTTTTTTATAATGATAGGTTTCGTAATGCCTGTTGAATTTTGATCAATACAAGCGGCAGCGAATAGAAATAAAAGAAGAACAAAAAATAGTTTCATTATTGGGTAATGGTTCCTGGTGTTCCATAAAATCCACTTCCATTTAAGTAAGGGGCTTCGGCTGTAAAATGATAATGATAAATACCATTCGGATAATCGATGGTTTTATGGGTATGCCCATGATAAACATCCAATAGGGCATTGGTTACCAAACTGCCATCTTCTTCTTGAGGCCCATAAACAGGAAAACCATCTAAAAGAAAGCCTAGTAAACCAGATTTAGTTGATTTTACAGTGGTTAAGTATAAAGGCTCTACATGGTAATGGTACATGCCCGACTGTTGCGGATCACCATAGTATTTATCGAAACTTACTACCTCATTCGTCAATGGTTGGTTGGGTCCTGCATACTGGTTAAAGAAGGGCACACCATTTAAAGCAATGCCAATGGCCCCTAGTGGGGTTGCGGCATGCGAGGCATCTACCTTGGCATTAACCGGAATTTTAAAGGTTACAGACTGTTCAATAATGGTATTCGGATTTTTTGCGAATGTGTTTCCTCCAAAGGTAATGCCACTAAATGCCTCATACAACGCATTATTAGTAGCATAATAGACACTTTTATGGTCGGGTAAGTCGTTTGTTTTAATGGTAATATAAGTGCCGTCGTTGGTAATACTAGTGGCACCATAAATCTTTAAATAAACAGCAGGTACCGCAATAGTGCTGGTACTCGTAGAACTGTTTTTACTACAACTAGTAATTACCACTACCAATAACAAAATTAAAATTGTTTGTAGATGTCTCATGTAGGGTTAGGTAGTTATACTAGGTGAATAATTAGTTTGCATTTGTTTTCCGCTTAAAAATAGTTGTTTTTTCTAATAAGAGCTAACTTTCTACTATGTGCTTGTTTCGATTGGGTTGGATACAACTTACGCAGATCACTCCTTATATTTTTATAGTATCTATCCGAAATGTTTATACACGTGAATTTCAAAGTGAAGAATGCTAATAAATCGAACTTAATACCAAGTTTTATATATTCGCGATTATTTTTTACTAGTTAGCTTTATTAATTCCATGATAAATGCCCCCTATTCAAGTTTTAATTGAAACTAATTAATGCAATCCACCATCTCCATATTCGGTTTCTTTTTGTGTCTTTTATTATTGTTAAATATTAAAAACACCAATCGTGCAAATATTTACCTAACCTTTTATATTGGGTTAATTAATTTATTTAATATCGTCATTTTTTCGACTACTTATTCTAACAATAAGTATCTAGGAGCCATATTTTTAATACATTTTCAGCCATTATTGGTCTTAATAGGCCCTATGTTGTTTTTCTATGTAAGGGGCGTAATTAAAGATGAGCATAAACTAAGTAAAAGAGATTGGCCCCATTTTATACCTGCTTTATTGTTTTTAGTGAATACGATTAAATATGATTTTCATTCTTTTCAGGAAAAATTAGATTTTGCGCAAAGGGTAATACAGCATCGGATGTTGATGTTAAACTTTGAGCCGGTATTATTTTCAGGAGCGATTGCACAAATTATTCGATCTATTTTGGCTTTGAGTTATACTACGGCCTGTGTTTTTATGCTATTTAATCATTATAAGCATAGTACAAAACATCAAAATCAACAAAATGTAATCTTTAGGTGGTTTACTATCTTATTGATTTTTGATTATTTAATGAATTTGAATCTTTTTTATTCTGTTATTCATCTTTTGTACTACTGGGATTATTTAAATATGGCTACTACGCCCCCTTTTGGTCCGTTTATTATTACCGTACTAGCTTTAATTTCAACCAATGCCATTGTCTTTTTCTTTCCAGATATCTTATATGGGTTACCCAGAATGGACTATCGGGTAGCCCCAAATTCCAATATCCAGCTGCCAGATAGGGAGCTTTTGACCGAGAAAAAAAGTCTACGCGATTTTGAAATTTCAGCAGATAAGCTCGATGTTATTGCCCAAAAATTAGAAGCATACTATGCTTCTAAGCCCTATCTTGACTCCAAGTTTAATCTAAATATGGTTTCCGCCGATACCGGAATTCCCATACATCATATTAGCTATTATTATAAGGTTGTACTGCAAACCGACTTTACCACCTGGAAAAATAATGCTAGGATTGCTTATGCCATGGACTTAATAAAGCTAGGTGAATCTGAAAATTATACCTTGGATGCCATTTCAAAAAAGTCGGGTTTTGTATCACGCAGTACTTTTATCAATTGCTTTAAAAAGGTAACTGGAAAAACGCCTTCAGAGTATATTTCCTAAAATAGAGTCAGCAAATTTGTTTATATGCTATAAATAATACCGGTTTTGGTGTATTATTTCGCTAAATAGAACATTCTTAACGGGTAGAAAAAAAGCAGAATCAGATTGACGGGATAATTTTGTAGCTTTTAAATAAAGTGATGAAAAAGTATAAAATCCCCCCATTTTTAGCTGCTCTTTTTTTGTTTTTATCTGTTTCTTCGCAAACTGCTACAGCACCAGCTATAGGAGATGGAAGTGTTGGAAACCCTTATCAAATAGCAACACTAAATAATTTGTATTGGTTAACGCAAACTAGTTCCTCCTGGAGTAAGAACTTTATTCAAACAGCAAATATTGATGCAACTAGTACTTCGACATGGGCTTCCGGAGCTGGATTTAGCCCAATCGGGAATACTACAACTAATTATACAGGAACGTATAATGGTCAAAAGTATACAATATCCAATCTTACTATAAATAAGTCATCAGGTAGTAGCGTTGGATTTTTTGGTTATGTATCTTCCCCAGCCGTTATACAAAATATTAATCTTCAAAATATATCAGTTACCACAAGTGGCAATTATGTAGGTTCACTCCTGGGATATCTTAACTCTGGAACTATTATAGGATGTACTTCATCGGGAACTGTGACCGTCTCAACTTATGATGGGAGTAGTTTTGGTGGGTTTATAGGTATATTCTGGACATCAGGCACTGTTAAGCAATGTAGCTGTTCTGTTTCGGTAAATGCAGCTGCTACTACCTCATCTTCAAATGCAAATATTGGTGGATTTGTTGGCTATTTAAATTCAAGTTGTAGTATTGATCAATGTTTTGCAACAGGAAATGTAGTGGCCGATGGTGCTTACGAAGGGGGCTTTGCTGGAACAATGAATGGAACAATTACCAACTCTTATTCAACCGGAAATGTAACAAGAGTTTCAGGTAAGACTAGTACTTCTATTGCAGGCTTTGTTGGAAATTTAGGTTCAGCTTTAATCCCTGCCATTAGCAATTGTTATTCCTCTGGAAATATCTATTATACGTCTACTACTAATCCTACCAATCAAGGATTTTGTAGCAGCAGTGTTGCTGTTGGCAAAGTTTCAAGTTGTTATTTTAATGGCAGTTTATCAAACCAAAGTTCAGATGTAACGAATGGTGCTACAAAAAAGACTAGTTCACAAATGCAAACTCAATCTACTTTTTCGAGTTGGGATTTTGCAACTCCCATTTGGGTAATGAACCCTGGATACAATTCCGGATTCCCCTTTTTAGCCTGGCAGGCCAATACTTGGACCGGTTCAACCAATACAGACTGGAATACCCCCACTAATTGGAGTTTAAGTATTGTACCGATATCGTCCGAGCCTGTAATTATACCGCAGACTATCAATAATCCTATAATTAGTACCGGTGAATTGGCTGTTGCAAGTGCTATAAATATTCAAAATGGAGCAATATTAACCTTAAGTGGTTCAGGTACTTTAACTGCAAACAATGGAATTACTGTTAATAGCGGTGGTGCGCTCATTGGCAATTCTAGTAATATTACGGGAACTGTTAGCTTACAACAAAATGTTATTGCTCAAAGAGGCTATCGAATATTTGCTAATCCATTCAGCACTTCTCAAATCGATTTATCTTCTACCGGATTAAATGCTACCAGAACAACAGCTAATGATGTAAAAACTTGGTCAAATTCTAGTAATGCTTGGGTGTCGGCAGGAACTGGCTATAGTAGCGTAACTATTGGAGCTAATACGCCTTATGCATGTTTTATCAGAGGGGCATCCACAGATAATATAACCGGTTTAACTTATTCAGGAGGTCCAACCGCATTTACATATAATGTAATTGGCACTCTAAATGGAGCAACTTATACCATACCATCGGCTAATAGTGCTAATTTTTCTTTAATAGGTAATCCTTATGTAGCACCTGTTAATACCATTGCCTTAACAGGCGGAATAGCAGAACCCTATTATGTTTATACCATTGCGGTTTCGGGCAATGGTAGAACAAAAGCAGGTAGCTGGAGTTCTGTACTAACCTCTAGTAACAGTTCTACCATACCTGTTCTGGGAGTGATAGCAGTAAAAACAGCGGGCAATTTTTCGATAACTGCTGCTACAGATATTAATACCACCCCAACGCCACAAACAGGCTTATTTGGCGTAAATACTGCTATTCGTAATATAGAATTACAGCTAGAACAAGCAGGGGTCTATCAGGATAAACTATTTATTCGCCAAGATGCTTCTGCCACCGAAAATGGAACAGATAAAATAGATTTACAAAAGTTTGCAAACGATGTAACTAATATCTACACCATCACCCCCGACCAAAAACAGATGGCTATAGATGCACGTAGTGAATTGGGTAGTACCATTCCATTAGGCATTAGTTCCATAGCAGGGGATTATAATTTTAGAGTAAATAATAATAGCCTTTCCTCAGGCACCACCGTGTATTTACAAGATAACCTACTACATACCCAAACAGCTTTACAAACTGGGGCTACCTATAATTTTAGTATTACTGCAGATGCTGCTACACAGGGTGAACAAAGATTTGCATTGGTATTTGCTAATAAAACCACAATTGCGGCAATAAGCGATAGCAGTAATGCTAAGTTCACTGCAAAAGTATTGAGCGATGTGGTTCATGGAAATACCGTAACAATCGAGATAGGGGGTAGTAGAAGCCCTATTAACATTGTAGCAAGAGATATCAATGGAAAGATCCTGAGCACTGTAAGAGGCGTTAATGGAACCAATACGGTGCCATTAGGTAATGCAGCCAGTGGAATCTGTATTATTCAAATCAGCAATGCAAATGCAACGTTAACGCAAAAGATCATCAAATTATAAAGACACCAAATAAGCATCCATGCGGAAATATTTTTTTTTGTTTACATTTATTTTTTGGTGCTTGTCTCAAAAAGTAGACGCTCAAGTTTTAACAAGCTATGCGACTTCTATTGGCTACCCTTTATATGCAGCCATGGATGCTAATGGTAATGTTTATACGTCTAATTATTCGGGCACTTCCATATATAAAACAACAGCATTAAATACCACCTCTGTTTTTGCAACCTTGCCTACTTTCTCAATGGGTATTGCAATAGACAATAATGGAAATATATATGTTAGTTGTGTTGACAATAAAATATATAAAAGTACGGGAGGTGTATTTTCAGTATTTGCAGATCTTTCTAATACGAGCTTAGTAATAACACCAGCAGTATCTTATCCATACAAACTTATATTTGATAATGCAAATAATTTATATGTATCAGAATTTGAAAACGGAACGGGTACTTCAGATAGAATTATAAAGATTACACCTGCAGGTGTTGTATCAACGTACGCCTCAGGATTAAAATCCCCGAATGGTTTTGTATTTGATGCTTCTGGTAATTTATTTGTTACTTGTTATGGTGATAACAAGATACAAAAAATTACACCTAGTGGAACGATGTCTACTTTCACCACCTTATCCACCCATCCTCGAGATATTATAATGGATGGGACCGGTAATTTTTATGTTTCAATGGTAAGCTCTACTATACTAAAAGTTACTCGTACGGGCACTGCTTCTACCTATTACAATAATAATAATGTTCTTAATTCGTTTGGGTTAATGCTCGATAACGCAAAAGTCAATCTTTACTGGTGTTCTCCGGGTTCCTCAAGCGTATTTCAGTTAAACCTACCATTTATTTGGAATGGTAGCCTATCAACGGATTGGACTGCAGCAAATAACTGGAGTACCAATGCAGTGCCGATATCTACAAGTGATGCATTAATTCCACAAACAAGTAATCAACCCATAATAGGAAATGGGGTTTCGGCTATTGCTAATTCAATAACCATTCAAAGTGGAGGCGTATTAACCTTAAGTGGTTCTGGAACATTAAATGCAACGAATGGGATAACAGTTAATCCAGGGGCTGCCCTAGTAGGTAATTCAACGAATGTTACAGGTGCCGTTACCTTACAACAAACGGTCTTGGGCCAAAGGGGTTGGAGGGTATTTGCTAATCCATTTAGTACAGCAACAATAATAGCAACTGTAGCAAGTACAAATGGTATTACCATTGGAACATCATTGCCTGCCTCAGGTTCTGGTATCACAGATTCAAGAACCTATAATAATACAGGGATAAATGCTGGTACCTGGTCTAATGTATTAGCTCCAACAACTACTTGGGCTTCCGATGCATTGTATTCATTATTTATTAGAGGATTAGCATCTGAAGTAACTGGGTTAAATTACACGAGTGGACCTTCGCCATTTATCTATAATGTTAGTGGCACTTTAGAAGGAACTAGTATGCTTAGGCACCAAACAGCTGGCGTATTTAGTGTATGTGCTAATCCATACGCTGCACCTGTAAATACCGCTGCATTAACCGGTCAAATAGTAGGTGTTCCTTATTATACTTATCAAATATCGCAAGGTAATAATCAAACGGCACAGCTCACCAAGGCTGGAACTTGGGTGCCAGCAGCAAGTCCTTATTCTAGCACAAGTATAACAATACCTGTATTAGGGGTACTCTGTTACATGCCAAGCAATAGTAATGACTTTAGTATTACTTCATCCGATATCAACACAACAGGTACCTTGCAGACAAGTCTATTTGGATCAGCTGCAAAGGCATCACAATTGGAATTAGTGATGGAAAGTAAGGGCAATTACCAAGATAAATTGTTTGTAACGCAAGATGCAACTGCAACAGCTAATGGAACAGATAAAATAGACTTACCAAAGTTTGCAAACGATGTAACCAATATCTACACCATTTCCCCGGATCAAAAACAGATGGCTATAGATGCACGTAGTGAATTGGGTAGTACCATTCCATTAGGCATTAGTTCCATAGCAGGGGATTATAATTTTAGGGTGAATAATAATAGCCTTTCCTCAGGCACCACCGTGTATTTACAAGATAATTTACTACATACCCAAACAGCTTTGCAAACAGGAACTACCTATAATTTTAGTATCACAAGCGATAGTGCTACACAGGGTGAACAAAGATTTGCATTGGTATTTGCTAATAAAACAGCTGTTACAGCAATAGCAGATAGCAGTACTGCTAAGTTTACTGCAAAAGTATTGGGCGATGTAGTTCATGGAAATACCGTAACAATCGAGATAGCGGGTAGTACAAGCCCTATTAGCATTGTAGCAAGAGATATCAATGGAAAGATCTTGAGTACAGCAATAGGCGTTAATGGAACCAACACGGTGCAATTAGGTAATGCAGCTAGTGGAATCTGTATTGTTCAGATCAGCAATGCAAATGCAACAATAACCGAAAAGATCATCAAATTATAAATCCCCTCAAACAATCAAATGAAAAAGATATTCAACCTGCAAACCTTGATGATCATTCTTGTAATGCTATTACCTGTATTAGTGCATGCACAATCAGACCCTGGAGGCGATCCCGATACAGCACCCATTGATGGAGGATTATCTTTACTCATTGCTGGAGGTGTAGGATATGGCATAAAGAAAGTAAGAGAAAATAGAAATAAAAATTAATACTCGCTTCAATACAATTCAATAGTTCATACTTAGAAATGCATTGCTGATAATACCACCCTTTCGGTTTTGCAACATGCTGCTCCATAATATTTCTTATTTTCGGCGAAATAAAAAGCATGAAAAAAATAGTAAGTATTCTCATTCTTATCTCAACTGTTTCATTGGTATTTGCTCAAAACAATACCATCGATATAAATGAAAAAAAACTCACTATACTTTATACAAACGATTTACACGCACATGTAAGGCCACAAAAAATTTCATGGATTAGTGAAACTAGAACGATTGGTGGTTTTGCAAATATTGCTACACTCGTAAAAAAAGAGAAACTAAATAACCCCAATGCGGTTTACTTTGATGCAGGAGATTATTTTACTGGACCTTATATTAGCTCCCTTACAAGAGGCGAGGCAATCATCGATATAATGAATCATCTTTCAATAGACGCTGCTTGTATAGGTAATCATGAATTTGATCATGGTTGGCAGAATGTAGTAACACAAATAAGCAAAGCAAAATTTCCTATTTTAAATGGAAACATTTTTTTAAAGCATACCGATAAATTGTTGTGGAATCATCCGTATACCATCCTTGTAAAAAATGGCGTAAGAATTGGCGTAATTGGATTGCATGGAAAATTTGCATTTTATGATACGATCTCCGACGATATGATTCAAGGTATAGATGCAAGAGACGAAGAAAAATATTTACAACAATACATTGATACACTAAAAGCAAAAACAGACTTAATTGTTTTATTAATACATGAAGGAATACCCGGCAGACAATCATCAAAGGGCTCAACCGATGTTAGTAGAAACTTACAAAAAGATATTGAACTTGCCACAAAAGTAAAAGGACTGAATATTATTGTTACAGGTCACGCACACCAAGGAACACCCGAAGCATTGGTTTCGAATGGAACACTTATTGTTTCTACCGATGCACTAGGAATGGAATTAGGCAAATTAGAAATTTCTTATAATATTAAAACCCACCAAATTATATCGCATACCAATCAGCTCAATTATATTTTTGATGATGAAGTTACTCATGATGCCGAAACTGAAAATGTAATAGTTAAATGGGAAAATAACCTAAAGCAAATAACTGATGAAAAAATTTGTAATATTTCTACATCATTAACCCGGTCTTATGGCGAAGAATCAACACTAGGTAATCTAATTACCGATGCCATGATGTATGTATACCCGGATAATGATTTTGCAGTAACCAATAGCGGCGGTCTTAGACAAGATATTGAATCGGGATCGGTAACAATAGGTAACCTCATTTCTGCATTTCCTTTTCCGAATACAGTAGTTAAACTAGCATTAAAAGGTTCTGATATTAAAAATATTTTTGAACACGCGGCAACCTTAACCAATGGTATTTTACAGGTTTCGAAGGGAGTAGTTTTAACCTATAACCAATCGGCACCCATTGGGAATAAAGTAATTTCTATCAACATCAATGGCATGGCCTTAGAAAATAATAAGACCTATAAAGTTTTGACCAATAACTTTTTAGCAGATGGAGGAGATGGATATGCAGCTTTTAAAAATGCAGCTGCTAAACAAAATACACAAGTGGTACTTATAGAACCCATGAAAAAATATCTGAGCAGTTTTACTACTTATGTTCCAATGTTGGAAGGACGCATTATAAAACGATAGCACAGTTATAAAGCAATCTAAATGCAATAACCCTCACTCTAAATTGCGATCTATACCAAATTCTTTAAACCTTTTCAATGATATTTTGTTTTTAGTTAAAATGTTTCATCTGCAGCAAGTAGATGAAACATTTTATTAGCCATCAATCCGATTATTATTTAGCGCTATTTATTTCTCAATAATTAGCGTATTCATTTGGGTTGGCTGGGTTTCAAATAACTTTAAACAGCACAAATATGTCAACATACTTCGTTATTGGTGGTTCTTCAGGAATAGGTTTACAAGTAGTAAATGATCTAGCGGCAGAAGGACATCGGGTTTATGCCACTTATTATACGCACGAAACATTGTCTTCGCTTAATCATGTTAGTTATTACGCATTGAATGTACTGGATGAAAAGCCTAGCCTTGATTTTCTACCCGATATCATTGATGGTTTGGTGTTCTGTCCAGGTAGCATTAACCTAAAACCATTTGCAAGAATCAGTCCGAACGATTTTATGGCCGACTACCAGTTACAGGTAATTGGGGCTATTAAAGTTATTCAAGAAGCCCTACCCAAATTGAAGGCAGGAGCAGACGCTTCCATCATCTTATTTTCGACTGTAGCCGTACAATTAGGGCTAAATTTCCACTCTTTAGTGGCGGCATCTAAAGGCGCATTAGAAGGATTAACCAAGGCATTATCGGCCGAATTAGCACCTAAAATTCGAGTAAACTGTATTGCACCCTCATTAACCAATACACCTCTAGCTGCTAGCTTACTCAATAGTGAACAAAAAATAGAGGCTAATGCACAACGACACCCACTTAAACGCGTGGGTAAAGTCAATGATATATCCAATATGGTTGGATTTTTATTGTCAGAAAAATCGAGTTGGGTAACAGGCCAAATTTTTCATGTAGATGGCGGTATGAGTACAATTAAATGATAGTTGATAGAGAATAGAAGCGCGTACATACATAATCATAAAAATGGAAAGACTAGAGATTGATCGGATTATTGAAATGGCTTGGGAAGACCGAACGCCCTTCGAAGCCATTAGCTTTCAGTTTGGTATTTCCGAAGCCGATACCATTAAATTAATCCGCACCGAACTAAAGCGTACAAGCTTCAATTTATGGAGAAAGAGAGTGAATAGTGGGGTAAGCCAAAAACACCTTGTGCGAAGAGCTGCCGCTATTCAACGCTTTAAATGCACTAGACAAAGAGCTATTTCAATGAATAAAATATCAAAACGATAATGGTGCTCTTTTTACATTTTTTCCTTTAATATTTGTCTGAATGTTAGATTAATCCTTGGCGTTAAAACCTTTTTCGTTTTGGGTAATGCATGCCACCAATGTGTTTGTATTTCTCCCTTCATTTCGAGTAAGGAGCCTTGCTCTAATAGTAACGAAATGGTTTCATTGGTTTTCTTATGCTTAAACACAAATTTTCTGTTCGCGCCAATACTGAATGAAGCAATAGAACTATTCGGCTTTATTTCTTTTTCGTCATCACTATGCCAACCCATTCCTTCGTTTCCATCATGGTATAGATTTAGTAGGCAAGCATTATAAGTAGTTGCTGTGATGGCCTCTATTTGATGCTTTAAGTTTAATAAGGGCTTAATCCAATTTTTACCATATTTAACTTTATTAGCGTACGAATAATTAATGCCGTTATCTGCATAAAAAGCCACTTTCCTTTTCGTTTGTATTAATTTACCAAACATGCTTATCTCTTCATTTTTCCAGTCTACCTGGTTCAATAAATCATCAAAATATTGCTTCGTAGCTTCATTGTTTAAGATGGGCCCATAATAGATCGCCTCTCCATCTATCGGTATAATATGTCGAAAATTAGTATTCATGTATAGTATATAATGGACTGCTGGTTATCATTTACAGCAAATAAAACTCAATTTAGTTCTAATTTACAAAGTATAGCAAACCGTATTTTAACGCCATTACTTCAAGCTAGAAAAATTTTCTGGTATCTACTTTTACATAAAGCTATCGCACTTAAATAAGCAGCATGCTAAAAAGACCATTTTAAAACAAATACTGAACTATGTGCAGTGTTTTTTGTTCTTAGGGTATGTTCGTCATTAAGGTACAACATATTAGTAAAAATTTCGGCAGCCTAAAAGCTGTGGATGACCTAAGTTTCGAGGTGCAGGAAGGGCAGGTTTTTGGCTTTCTGGGCCAAAATGGCTCTGGTAAAAGCACAACTATACGTATGTTGCTCTCTTTAATTCATCCTAGTAGTGGGTCGATTGAAATTTTCGGGAAACCATTGCATAAGAAGAGAAATGAAATTTTAGAGCAAGTAGGGGCCATTATAGAAAGACCGGATTTATATCCCTATTTAAGCGCCAAAGAACATCTACAATTATTTGCAAAAGTTCGAAAGCAGCGCATAAGTACCGATGCTATTAATCATACCCTAGAGAAAGTGGGATTAGCAGAGCGGTCGCACGACAAAGTGAAAACCTTCTCTTTGGGCATGAAGCAACGTCTAGGTATTGCCATTGCACTCGTGCATAATCCTAGCTTAATTATTTTAGACGAGCCAACCAATGGCTTAGATCCGCAGGGTATTGCAGACATTCGACAACTTATTCAGTATTTGGCTAAAGAGGAGGGGAAGACCGTATTTGTTTCCTCACATTTACTTTCCGAGATCGAACAGATTGCTACCCAGATATTAATTATACATAAGGGAAAGAAAATGGTGGAAGGTATTACCAAAGAATTATTGGATCCACAAAAACGAATTGTACAAATTAAAACGATGGACGATGATAAGGCACTGCAACTAATTACTACGGGTAGTTTTCATCATTATCTATTACCCCGTAAAGAAGGCATCTTTCTAAAACTGCCTACCCATGAAATTCCCTTATTAAATGAATCGCTCATTAAAGCAGGGGTAGCTTTAATTGGCATTGAAAGTAAAAACTCTTTAGAGGATTATTTTATACAAGTTACTTCAAACTCTTAATTATGTGGTCGCTTATTAGTGTAGAATTGTATAAGATATTTAGACGCCCTAGAACCTATATCTCTTTTGGTGCTATTGCTGCACTGATAATAGTAGTTCAGTTGGGCCTAAAAATTGACGGAAGCGCTTATGCAGCTTTTTTAATGAAGGATATCAATGATACATTAACGGTGGATGGCAAGATCTTAAATGGCTACTTGATTTGTTATATTTTACTACAACTTTTATTGGTACATGTACCTTTATTAGTGGCATTAATTGCGGCAGATATGTTTTCGGGAGAAGCGAATTTGGGTACCCTTCGTTTATTATTTAGTACACCCAGTAGTAGAACTAAATGGGTATTTGCCAAGTTTATAGCTGCTAGCGTATATACCATTTTGTTATTACTGTGGTTGGCTTTTTTGGCACTTCTTGTAAGTATGTGGGTGTTTGGTACCGACGACTTATTTCTAATGAAATCTAATTATGTGGTAGTGATTGAGCAAAAAGATGTGCTATGGCGATACTTGGGTGCCTTTGTATTTGCGAGCTTCTCTTTATTAACCGTTACGAGTCTTGGCTTTTTAATGTCTACGTTGTCTAATAATTCTATCGGCCCCATTGTAGGCACCATGAGTGCTATTGTTTTCTTTACCATCTTAAGTACCCTTAATATTCCTTTGTATAATACTATTAAACCCTATTTGTTTACCACACACATGAACAATTGGAAGGAGTTTTTCGACATAAAAGTAAATGCCAATAATGAAGCGATTACGGGAACTATTCTAAATGTTTCAAAAATACAAAGCTCTTTATGGGTACTTACCCTTCATATTATTTTATTTCTCGGGGCATCGGTTATCATTATCAAGAAAAAAGATATACTTAGTTAATTTTACAAATGAAAAAGATTTTAATAGTTTTATTTTCCTGCCTTATATTTTTCAAAAGCAACGGTTTTGCACAAGTCGATCCGCTCATCGAAAGAGTGAGTCAGAAATTAGCCTTGGTCAATGATTATGTTGCGGAAGGAACCATGAAGACCGATGTTTATTTTATAAAAGCATCGCTAGGTAAAGTAAAAGTTTATTTTAAGAAACCCAATTTGCTTAAAATAAAAAAAGAGGGGGGCATTTCATTACTTCCTAAGGGAGGTGTTTCATTAAGCATTAATACACTCTTAAATACCAAACAATATAACACGATACAAGCCGGTACACAGCTTATAAATGGAAAAATATTAACGGTACTTAAACTGATACCGAATGACGAAAATCTTGACTGGGTAATCTCTACCTTGTGGATCGACCCTATTGATGCGTTAGTATATAAAACAGCTACTACTACCAAAGAAAATGGTAGTTACGAAATTAACTTACAATATGGTGCTTATGCCAAATATGGACTTGCTAGTAAAATTGTTTTTAGTTTTAATACCAAGGATTATAAATTACCCAACGGAATTACTCTAGAATTTGGCGATGAGGAGGTTGCTGCTAAACAAAAACTACTTAAAAATAAAAGAGGGAAGATTGAAATTACCTACAATAACTACACCATTAATAAAGGTATTCCGAATTCTATTTTATAAGTACTGCTTTAGGTCCGCATTAAATAGTGTTTTACACATAGCTAGCGAATGCTATTCCATAATTTCAAAGAACTTCAGTTATAATAAATTAGTATAAGTTTAATAGGTTCGGTCAAACACTTGTAGCTGCTTATCGCTTCTTGATGCGTATAAAAAGCAACTACAGGTGCCTACCCTCTTTTAAATACAAATCACTTATAACGGTTTTGTTGTTAATATCATTGGGTCCGATCTTTTGCCTGAAGAGTCGGAAAAAGTCACTATAAATTTTATTGAAACAGGTTTCAGTTTATTGATAATGGTACTGTCTATATTCTTTTTTGTAGAAGTTCCTATAATCTGTGTTGTGCCGGTTGAATCAATATACTGAATTTGTATACCCAATGTTTTTCCTGTTGTATTGGTCCACTTCAGCTTTGCAGCCGCCTTAATAGGAGCAATGGAAATCGTTTGGGCTACAATTATATAAGCGGGTGGCTGCGGTGATGCGGTAATACTTTGCGCTGTTGAAACTGCACCTAGGCTTGTTACTGTTTTTACCATAAACATATAGGGTTTAGTTAATAGCCCCCCAATTGTAGCAGTTGCATTATGTCTACTAAATTTTTGTTCGATAAATTTTCCAGAACCATCAGTATAGCTGATGCTTACATATAAAAAATTAGAGTCCGAAGGAGTAGTCCAGCTAAAAAACACTTCCCCATAACCTGCTACTACTTTCAGGTTTTGAACATTTTGAGGTGCTGGACCTACATGATCTGATTTCTTGCAATTGATAAGTAATAAGCAGGGGAGTAATAAGCCAAATAAATAAAATACTATTCTTTTCATGTCAAATTATTTTTTCTAATTAATAATTGTATTTACCAACCTGGATTTTGTACCAAATTATTATTGACGCTTAAATCTCTTACGCTTATTGGCCACAGATAATAACTAGGGGTAAAAAAAGATCTTGTTTCTATAATGGTGGGTTGATAAAAGTTGGCCAAAGTGCTAGCCATAATGTTCATACCATAAACTGGCACATTAAAATAAGCATCTCCTAATTTCCAACGGCGTATATCCCAGCAACGATGTCCCTCAAAGGCCAATTCAATCATTCGCTCTTGCCGAATAATTTGGCGCATCTCTTCTTGTGTAAAGGCTGTTTTGCCTACTAAGGCCCAGGATGCTAATACGCCTGGGATACCTGCGCGGATTCTGATAAGGTCAAGGTAATGTATTACAGTGGTTTGTGCAGCTGTTCCTGAATATTCATTTAAGGCTTCAGCATAGTCTAAATATAGTTCAGCTAGTCGCATCAAGGGCCAAGGATAGTTTACTAAATTATCTTCCGATGTGGTAATAACTGAATTGGGATGAACGCCTTTTTGCACCAGATAGCCCGATGGAGAAAAATTACCTGCACCGGTAAAATTGCCCTCGTCTCCTTCGAATAAAAAGTTCATCACAAGGTTAGTACTATTGGCAAAATAGTAACCACCATGATAGGCAATGGATGCATAGAATCTAGGCTCTCTTTTTTGATGCAATAAGATGTCTTCACCCGATATGGTGTATCTACCATTATAATTAAAGGAAGGATCTATGTTAATGGGTAAACCATTGGCTGTATAAAAGGTTTCAATCATTTTTAATGTAGGTGAATTTCCATTAAAGGCATTTTCATTAGATACAGAAACTCTTGGAAAACTATGTCGCTGCCAGCCATAATAAGGCTCTGGATGGCTATAACCCCAAATCACTTCTTTATTCCATGGATCTACTATCGAGTAACGACAGTTTGCTTGCTCCTGTGTCATTCCCGAAGGCAAAGTGCCCTTAAAAATATACAATTGATTTCCTAGCAACTCGGCTGTCTTAATGGCCTCTAAACAAGCATCTGCTGCTCTTTTCCATTTATTAACATCGTAGGTAAGATTCATTAATAGCTGTCCATCTTTATTCTTAAAATTGCTATAATATTCACTATTGCCATTATACAGTGGGCTAGCAGCATATAGCAGCATACGTGCTTTTATAGATTTAGCAATGACCGATGTAGCCCTACCTAAATTATTAGGCGATTGGTCTGGGGCCAACAAATCAGCTGCTTTATCAAACATATTCGCAATAAAATTCACACAGCTATCATAGGGCTGTCTTTTGGCAAAAAATGTTTCACCCGTAGCTGTAATATCAGTTTCACCAATGATAGGTACAACGGGTCCATATTGCCTTAATAAAACAAAATGATAATAAGCTATCAAGAAATAGGCTTCTCCTTTCATTCTACTCTTCATAGAGTCGGCTTTGGCCTTAATAGGATCTAGATCGGGTGTTTTATCAATGTTATTGATAAGAATGTAACACTGCCTAATACCGTCATACATGCCAGAACCACCTGATGACCAATAATTCATATTTGGACCTGATGTATTTTGTCCCCCTCTCATAAAATTCCAAACTGGATATTTTGTCCAGCAAATGGCCATTTCATCTGTTCCCCATAATTCCATCGATAGCTCGCCCGTGATGCTAGTAATGGGTGGAATATAAGCATAGCAGGAAAAGAAGAAGTCCAACGCTTTACTCGGTGTTTTAAAAATATCATCTAAGGTTGCTACATTGGTGGGAACTACATCTAAGTATTTTTTACAAGAACTAAAGCTTGTAAGCATACCCAAGGCAACCAATATCATTAAAAAAGAACGTTTCATCATAAAAAGTTTAGGGATAAAAAATTATTTTAGGTTAAGCTGAATGCCCACATTAAACACCCTTTCTGGTGGATAACTTTGACCATTATCACTACTTTCATTTGCTGACACTTCCGGATCCCATAATTTAAAGCCAGAAAATGTAAGCAAGTCGCTTCCACTTAGATAGATGCGTAGTATTTTAGTGGGTGTATAACCTATTTCCATATTCTTTAAGCGCAAGAATGAACCATTACGTAGCCACCAGCTTGAATTTTGTTCATTGTTCTGATTATTTATTTCGGATAGTCTTGGGTATAAAGCATGCAGGTTTTGGTTGCTAGGCGACCAGTGATCATCTGCAATAAACTGGTATAAATTACATTGGTTCATACCACCGCCTCTATTAAAAGGAACAATACCATTCATGAAGAAGGAGGTATTGGCAATACCTTGGAAGAATATGCCTACATCTACTTTTTTATAGATTACATCTACTCCAAAACCATAGGTTATTTCGGGCACAGAGGGATACCCCATGGGTAACATATCATTCGAATTGATGGTATTTGCTGTAGAACTTGTGTAGCTGCCTGTTTGATTGATATACTTAATATCGCCAGGATTAACAACTGAAAATTTTTGTGCAGGACTGATGGCTATATCTTTGGTATCTATAAATAATCTGTCTGCTATTAAGCCACGTAAGGTATTAACAGGTTTTCCAATATCGGACAGATATGGATAAATATAATGGGGTTCATCGATGGCTAATATTTTGTTCCTTGCAAAAGAAAAAGTACCTCTACCATTAATAATGAAATCCTTGCTGACGGAACGGTTATATACTGCCGTAACATCAACACCCCTATTTTCCACTTTTATAAAATTAGTAAATAACGATGCAGAACCTGTTCCTACGGTTGATGGTATGGTTGCTCTTTGCTGAAAAATATGATCTCTCTTTTCTTGAAAGAAATCAATATTTAAAGTCAAAGCATGCAATATTTCTAGGTCTAAGCCTATATCTAATTTATGAGCTACTTCCCAGGTTATATCAACATTAGGGTATTGAGTAATAACAATACGATTTCTCGAGTTATTAAAATTTAAACCAAATACGGCACCATGCTCAGCCTCAAGGTTTACTTTACTTAAATAAGGGAAGCGACCACCTGGTAGTGCATCATTACCAGCTAAACCATAAGAGGCTCTTATTTTAAACAGAGAAAATAGTTTGTACAGATTTTCGAAATATTTTTCATTAGATACAATATAACCTGCCCCTATCGATGGGAAGAAACCATACCGATGGCCTTCAGCAAAATTTTCGCTACCGGTATAACCAAAGTTGCCTTCTATAAAATAGCGGTTATCGTACGAATAAGTAGCTCTTCCGCTAATACCCTGGTTGCGATGCGGTAGGGAAGCAGTTATATCGCCACCTGGACTATTACCATCAAATTGTTTTTGTTGGTATACCAATAAACCTGTTATAGCGTGTTTTGTGCCAAAACTGCGATCGTAATTTAATAGTGCCTGCATATACAAGGTACGATCACCATCTGATCCTCCTGATTGGCTTAATGAAGTAGTACCCCCATTGCCCAACATATTTAGTTTATAGTTATAATTTTTTTTGGTGCTATCATAACTGTAGGAAGTTAATTGATAATAATAGGGTGTATACCTTCTTGTAATAGAACTATACGAATAGTTTTTAAAAGATGCTAAAACATTAGCCGATAAGCCCTTGGTAATAAAATCTAATTTCTGATTCAATCTAATTGTAGATAATACCGTTGAATAAAAATGCTGCGTATAACCCAATACCATATCTGCATATGGATTATAAAACGAGGTGTTAGCCAAAATACCTCCAGTGGCATTACCAAACTTTATAATGGAAGTAGTTGCAACATTGCTATCTGGAGGAAACATGACTGGAAAATGAACTGGATTTGATTGCATTACTTCGTCAAAAATCGAAGCGGCAGAGTTCGCCGGGCCACTATATCGAACATAGTCGGCACTAATATTTAATTCAACTTCTGTTGATTTTGTAACATTTACATTCATGTTATTTACAAAATTGTATCGTTGATTAAGTATGTTACTGTTGAAATTAAAAGGGTTATTTGATAAATTCTTAAGAATGCCATTATCTCGGTAGTAAGATCCTCCCATATAATAACGGGCATTTTTACCACCACCCCTAATATTTAAATTGGCATGTTGACGAAGGGCTACGTCGGTAAACAGACTGTGATACCAATCTACATCTGGATAAATATAGGGATCAAGCTTTTTCGCTGTTCCATTTATCTTATCGTCCGAATACATGGGTGCTGCAAATGGATTGTTATTAAAACGAGCTTCATTATAGGCTTTCATATAGGTAAGGCCATCTGCCATACTAGGCAACATAGTGGGTGATACAAAAGAGGTTTCTACTAATACACTTATATTAGGTGTTTCTGCTATTTTGCCTCTTTTACTAGAAATAAGAATAACCCCATTCGCACCCCGGGCACCATATAAGGCTGTGGCCGATGCATCTTTTAATATGGAAAAATTTTCAATATTAACCGGGTCCACACTATTTAAATCGCCAACAGATATTTCAATTCCATCTAAGAATATTAATGGAGTAGTAGATCCATTAGTGGCAATACCACGTATCCAAAAACTAGCCGCATCCTTTCCTGGCTCACCAGTACTTTGTACGGCAATAATGCCAGATATACGACCTGCAAATGAATTGGAAAGCTGACTACTAGGTATGATCAATGCTTCTGGCGAAATGCTAGAAATGGCGCCCACTACACTTGCTTTCTTTTGTTTACCGTACCCCACCACAATTACATCTTCTACTATTTTGGCAATCGGTTTTAAAGAAATTTCAATGGCTACCTTTTGTTTTAAAACAATGCGTTGCGATTCGTAACCTACAAAAGAAAATTCAACGGTATCCTTTTCATGGGCACTCAACCTGAAGTAGCCTGATTCGTTGGTGATGGTGGCTAAATTAGTTTTAATAATTTTTACAGAAACGCCTGCCATAGGTTCTCCCTTTTCATTGGTCACTCTTCCAAAAAATTCATCCATTGCTTTGAAAGTAGTTTGCGAAATAGCTGTTAGATTATTAGGTTGACTAACACCTGCAAAACTGATTGTAATGATCTTTCCATTGATAGAATAGGCATAACCTTGGTTTACTAGGGTTTTATTTAATGCTTCTTCTATTGAAACATGCTTTACTGCCACAGTTATTTTATTTGCCTTGGCCATATCTCTAGTAGTATAAAAAAATGAATAGCCCGTTTGCTTCTTCAATAGAAAAAACATTTTTTCTAACGATATTTTATTAGCCGTAAGTGATACCGTTTTATGCGAACCATTCCCTGCATTCGCTTGTATGGTAGCGATTAATATAAAGAAGCCTAAAAGAATTAGATATTTAAGTTTTATAGTAACACAACTACAAATACTTTCTTGAAATCTGTCCGGTAAATATTTTTTCATACAAATGTTTTAATGTCTAAGTTCAATTAATAAGTGCAATTTTTTCTTGTAGCACTTGGTTAGGTGTTTGATAATTAAATTTTCTGACTGGTCTATCATTCAACAATTGTTCAACTCGTTTTATTTGATAATCTGTTA
>Ga0164296_1000661_pt1 | contig 39914 bp, 44 predicted proteins | sample GEODES057metaG_FD_113533 | JGI IMG/M metagenome (GOLD analysis project Ga0164296, IMG submission 113533) | Dystrophic lake water microbial communities from Trout Bog Lake, Wisconsin, USA - GEODES057 metaG | ecosystem: Environmental > Aquatic > Freshwater > Lake | place: USA: Trout Bog Lake...
GTAGGGCGATGCATCGGTTCCGCACCCTGCGGTCCATTGCCAACCATGCGAGTTCGACGCCACGTCGTTATCAATCAAATATTTCATAAAATAATTGGCGCCATGCTGCCATTCGATATGTAAGTCCTTCACGAGAAAAGATGCGACGATCATGCGAGTGCGATTGTGCATCCAGCCTTCTGTGCGAAGTTGACGCATCGCCGCATCAACTATCGGATACCCGGTCTTGCCTTCCTGCCAAGCTTTAAATGCTTTGTCGGGTTTTTCATAGCGCATCGCTTCGAATGACTCGTTGTAGTAGCCGCGTGAAGTGTGCGGATAGTGGTGCAAGACATCGGCATAAAATTCGCGCCAAGCAATTTCTTTTCGAAAGACTTCGTGCGCCGAGGACTGACCTAAATTCGCTAGAAGTGTTCGCGGATGGATCTCTCCCCAGCGCAAATGCGGGCTCATCCGACTCGTTCCAGGAACACCGGGAACATTTCGCATCTCGTCGTATTCGTCTACATGAGACTTACTAAAGGCTTTCCAACGCTCCAATGCGGCCGACTCCCCCGCTTCTTGCAAGGTCACGCCAACTGGAGTCTGCCAATCGGGAAGTTCTTGATCTCCAGGCATCGGTGCGATCAAATGTAAATCTTTTGGCTCCCCTGCTGGCTTACGCCATCCGTGATTGACCCAGGCCTTATAAAACGGCGTAAATACCCGGTAATTAGTGCCATCAGGCTTCTGGACGCGGCCTGGGGCCGCAGCATAATTGGAACCCGTGTATTGGATGTCGACATTTGCTTTCGCTAGTCTGGCAGCGGCATCAACACCATACGGGGCATATTCGGACGCCGCATGAACAGAGGTAATTCCGTAACGCATCATCACATCTGGAATTACCGAAACTGGATGACCAGTTACAACGGCCAATTTTCCATCGACTCGATCATTGAGTTTTCGTAATGAATCGGCTAAATACGCCCGGCGATAATCTCCCGCGCGCTTGCTGATTATCGGATCAAGTACAAAGAGCAGCAGCGTCTCATCGCCGGCTGCGAGTGCCTCAAGGAGCGCGGGATTATCGGCTAGCCTCAAATCACGCCTAAACCAAAAGAGAGAACGCCCTGCCATGTCGTTATCCTTTCACAGTGCAGCCAATTAAGCGTTTTCAAGTTCGGGGTGCACCAGGTGAGGTAGTTCGCATTCAACTCTGCGATCGCTACATAGATTTTTGGGCACCGCCCAAACCGACTACCCACTTACTAGTGGCGCACGATGGCCAAAACATTTTCGATAAGAAGACTGCAACAAAGGGTCGCACGTGGGGACTAGCACGCACCGCAACTCAAGTCTTTGAAAGAGCTGGAATCACTCCTCCACTCGTTATCGCAGTCTTTCATTCAACGTCAAAAACGAATCGAAGTGGCCGAGCAAAAGACTTGGCGCCGGAAGATATCTTTACGAACGGAGTTACTCCCCGCGAAAATTTTCCTGGTATCTGGCCGACACCTGAACTGAAGTTCCCGCTAAATGAATTGCATGGGAATAGATATCAAGCAGATATCGTGGAAACGATCATCCCGACTATCACTTCAGAGGTGGGTCACGAGTTAAACCCGGCGAATACCGCAATGATTGGCGCCAGTATGGGCGGCCTCGCAACTCTCTATGGGATTACAAAGTATCCGGAGATCTATCGAACAGCGCTGGGATTTTCTACCCATTGGTCGGTCGGCATGGATCCACTTGTGTCGGAATTGATGGGTGCAATTCCTGTAGCCGGAACCCATAAGTTATGGATGAGCCGCGGAACTAAAGCCCTGGATGCGGGATATGGGCCCTACCAAGAATATGCAAACGAGATTGCCCTTGCTCGCGGTTATCGATACGGACGAGACTTGGCGACACCGGTTTACGCGCGCACCACGCATAACGAAAAATCTTGGGGACGTTATCTCAATCAAGCCCTCGATTTTTGGATCAGTGAGCGTAATTAACTGTGTAGTCCATTATCTTTGAGGTAGCTACGTGACCGAGCGCATCTTGCACGGTCGCTACCAATTGCACTTGAGTCCCGTTCGAAAAATCACTCGGGTGAATGAAGGTCCTATAAAGCCCACCCGTAACCCCGGGTGCACCATATGTACGGCGATCGGTACTACCAAGCGATGTCCACGCTTTACCCGACAATCGAATTCCAAACGTTACTGTTTCAAAGTCATTTCCTGGAACAGTGGCAGAAACACCAACCCAACCCGCAGTATTGATATCCAATTGCGGAGACTGTAGTGAAATAGATAACTGCGACTTAGGGTTGAGTTGCGGGACGAATTGCTTATCCGCTTTCAAAACTACCCAACTACGGGCGGGCAAGGTTAACGTCACCGAATTTCCAGTTGCCTTTACATCGCTGACAGTGTCACTGATTGAACTCCACGTAGATTGCGTTGAGACAGGTGATGTAAAGGTTTCAGGTTTCTCTCCGGTATTAAATGCAACGAGGAACTCTTGGCGGCCTGCATATCGGCTAACTGCTAGTACGGAATCATCGCCATATCTCACTTGCTGGGTTCCACTTCGAAGCGCCGGATATTTCTGTGTCAGTTGCTCGAGTGATGTAACTACATCTTCCATTGGATTATGCACATCAAACGCGCTGGCTGTTCCAATGGGCGAACCGCCAATTCGATATTCTGTCTGCCAATACGGTACCTGTGTCGCAAACATATCCTGCCGCGCGGCCTGATCTCCACCGGAGCCAGTCATTCCCTTTTCATCGCCGTAGTACAGAACCGGACCGCCACGCAGTAGGAAGAGCAGCGCATCGCTGAGTTCATCACGTTGCAAGAGCGCTTCATCTCCAAAGGCTTGATCTGCCGTATAAATTGCCTTACCGATACGCCCCATGTCGTGATTGCCCATGAAGGTCGCAAGACCATAAGCGCTTGAGGATGCTGTTGTATAGAAATCATCAGTGTTAAAGAATTCTGCTAATTGCTCGCCAGTCCCATTATTCGTTACATAATTTTGTGCAATAGCTTGAAATGGGAAATCCAAGACACTGGGCAACTTCTGTTCAGTAACAAATCCTGCACTGAATGACGGATCGCTATCGGCGACCTCGCCGAAGATTGGGAAATTTGGGTGACCGTTCGCGTGGGCAACTTTTAGAATTGCAGGAATAAATTTCTGCCAAAATGCAGCATTCACATATGGGACGGTGTCGATACGAAATCCATCGATATTAAATCTGGTAATCCAACTCGACCACAGATCGATCTCACCTTGCAGAACTTCAGGTTTCTCAGTGAAGAGGTCATCCAAACCAGAGAAGTCACCGTCCAGGTCGGAGACGCCATCAAAATTGGTGTTACCTCGGTTGTGGTAATTAGTGAGGTCATTGAGGAAGCCGGGTGACTTTACATTCTCCATTCCAGGTGCAACCTGGGGAACATAAGGAAATGAAGTTGCGGCACAGAGTTTGGGAAATGTGGGTAGCTCAGCGTATTGAGCGGGATCAAATGCCTTGCCATCACATGTCTTATAGGGGACATCTGCCTCGCTGATGTAACTTGTCTGACCGCCTTGATATGAAATCACGTCAGCGGTGTGGTTCACCACGATATCCATTATTACTTTCAGCCCCAACCCATGGGCGGCATTAACAAAGGCCTTGAAGTCAGCTTCAGTGCCCAGATGCGGGTCGACGGTGGTGAAGTTGGTGCCCCAATAACCGTGATAGTCAGCGGAACTCCCTTGCACGTACTGGCCTTGAACAGGCGGGGTAATCCATATATCGGTGAACCCAAGGGCCTTGATGTAGGGCAGGTGGGCTGTAAGGCCCTTGAAATCTCCGCCGTGATAGTACGCAGGGCTAGATGGATCAAAGCCCGTCAGCGGACAAGCGGCCGTTGGGCATGGCTGGCCGGCGTTGTCGTTCTGGGTATCTCCATTGGCGAAGCGGTCGGTCATCACGAAGTACACAGATTGGGTGCTCAAGTCGCCACGGGCAACAGGAAGGACAGGTGCCGGCACAATCGTGGGTTTCTTCGGTGTTGCGCTCATGGCCGTAGCGCTCATGCCAGTCGCAAAGAGCAATCCAGCGACTCCCGTTATGAGTGCTTTACGGCCAAATCCCATATTTATTTGCCAGTCAGTTGGTATATACCAACAGTAGGGCCGGCATCTTTTCTAGAAATGACAGACCCTGTCTGCATCTGACCGTAAAGGGTTAGATCAACCTGGTACCCAAACTTTGATAAGTCGATTTCGATCTCGGTCGAATCCCTAGAGATCACTACTAAAACAGTTTCAGAATGCGCCTCGCGTAGATAAGCAACCACATCATCGGTGACGTGCACAAAGCGCAGTCCCCCGTATGCCAAAGCATCGTTCTCCATGCGAATCCGAACTAACTTTTTTACCTCGTTAAAGAAGTCGCGATCCCATTTCTCGGCGTGCTTCCACGGCATCGTTCGGCGCGCATCTTCGCCCCACTGCCCTTCCAAACCGATTTCATCTCCGGCAAAAATCGAAGGCACTCCGGGATATGTAAGTAACAACCCCATTCCGGCTATGTGGCGTGCGGCTTGCTTTCCTACAACATTTCTAAATCGTGCGGTGTCGTGGGAATCCAATAACAACATACTCGCTACGAGGTTTCGCCAAGGAATTCCCGCATTGAAGTTGGACATGGCCGCAACTAATTGTGACCCCGTAACTTTTGGAAGATCTGTTGGCTGGCCAAAGAAACCATATTGAACTTGGGGATCTTTGTTGAGCCAACCCCACACGGGCCGCATGAATCCGTTGTAATTCATGGTGCCATGCCATCCCAAACCATTGAGGTCAGCTGGGAAGTGGTCGGCATTTTCGGCAACGAGCCATGCATTGGGGTTTGTCTTATCCATCGCCTCGCGAATGCCCGCAATGACTTCGGCGTTGAAATCATCGGTGAGGTACCGACCTGTCATATTTCCAACGTCGATGCGCCAACCAGATAACGAATACGGGGCGCGAAGCCACTTCTTAACGATCGAGTTCTTTCCAGCGTAAAGCTTGCGCTTTAGGGCATCCGATGAAAAGTTGAATTTTGGCAAACTAGCAAGGCCCCACCAGCCGACATATCCGTGAGGAATTGTCTTGTCCCAATAGAAAAATCCACGTTCAACGGAGTCACGATTGCGCTTCGCCTTTGCTAACCAAGGATGCAACTGACCACAATGGTTAGTCGTTAAATCTCCCATAACAGCGATCCCAAATTTATCGGCGCGCTTTTTAAGAGCAATCAGCGCCTTATCGCCCCCAAGGAGCGGATCAACTTCATCAAATGATGAGGCGTCATAACGGTGCGTCGAGTTCGCTGGGAAAAACGGTGTGAAGTAAATCCCGTTAGCCCCCAACTCCATAATGTGATCTAAATGTTGCCGGACACCATCAATATCTCCCCCGAAATACTCAACGCCAGTCGTGGGATCTTTGCCGCGAGGCAGGTCATCCCAATCCCGTGGAACGAAATTTCCAGGGAAACTCTTTCGCTTTTTGGAACGCGCGAATCGATCAGGAAATATTTGATAAAAAACTGAGCGATTAATCCATTGCGGAAAACTCGGGGAGGCGATCAGTTTGAAATCAAATGTACTAGTTACCTCATAAGGAAATAATCCCGCTGCATTGAGCCATTGATAATTAGCATCTTTAACGAGTAAGAAACGATAAAACGTTGATGGATTCAAAATGGGGACGCTGACTTCCCACCAGGTCTGCGCATCATCGCAATCAACGCTGTGCATTTCAAAGATTCGCGGCTCGCCATCGTGGTAAATCCGGATCATTGCTTGATCTAACTTCACATCATTAGAGACCCTGATGCGAAAACTTACCTCGTCTTTTATTCGAGGTGAATCGGTACTGAGGTAAAGCTCACTGCCATCGTGGTGGGCAAAGAGTGGAGCCTTCATAGTGTGTCCTCTGGTTTTCTATCCCTTTGTTGCACCTTGTGTGAGCCCACCAATTATGAAGCGCTGCAGCGATAGGAACAAAATGACGAGCGGGATTGAAGCGATTAATGAACCGGCGGCGAATGGGCCCCAGTTCTGTCCAAACTCAGCACCCACGAAGGAATTAAGGCCAACAGCCACCGTTCTGCGATGAACATCTGTCAGGAATATCGAAGCCAATATAAATTCATTAAATGTTCCGATAAAAGCTAACAACGCGGTAACTGCCAGAACCGGAGCGGCCAATGGGAAGAAGATCAACCAATACACCTGCGGAGTTGACGCTCCATCGATTCTGGCGGCTTCATCAAGCTCCATCGGAATTGTGTCGATGTAACCTCTCAGCAACCAAATGTTCACGCCCATCGCGCCGCCGAGGTAGATCAACAACAGCCCGCCGAGGCTTCCTAAACCGATCGCTGGAAAGACGGTATAGACGCGCTCCATCATCACATAGATAGCGGCAAGGGCCAAGAACGAAGGGAAAACTTGGACGAGCAAGAGGGCTTGAAGGCCGATCTTTCGTCCGCGGAATTTCATTCGGCTAAATGCAAAGGCGGATGCTCCCCCGATAAATACCGCGATCACCGAGTTGGCAGTTGCCAGAACAATTGAGTTCAAAATCCAGCGCGCAAACGGCACGTGTGGATCGGAAAACAAGAGATGGTAGTTAGCCCAACTAAATTGGGAAGGAATAAATGACCCCGATGTCAGCACACCAGTTGGGTTGAAACTTGATTCAATAACGACGTATATCGGGAACAAAACAAAGAGAATCAACACCCAGATATATGCGTGCGCAAGCAGGTTCCCTTTAGTTGTCCGAGGCTTCTTACGCGTTGATGATGCGGGCTTTACCGTTTTCACACTCATTAGCTCACCATGTCCAATACTCGCGATCTACGCAGGCTCCAGAGAGAGAGCGATGCGACGATAATAAATATCAACATCGATATTGCCGAAGCGGAGCCGTAATTCTGCTGGGCTCCATTGAACGCGGTCTTATAGGTATACGTAATCAAAATGTCGGTCGCACCGGCGGTTTGGCCATGCAATACATCTGTCGGTCCACCACCCGTAAGCAGATAGATCAAGTTAAAATTATTAAAGTTGAAAGCGAATGACGAAATGAGAAGCGGAGAAAGTATCTGCAACAGGAGCGGAAGTTTAATTCGACGCAGAATTTGCGTTGCAGTTGCGCCATCCATCTCCGCCGCTTCTTCCAAGTCAGATGGGATTGCCTGAAGGGCTCCAGTGCTAATCAGGTAGAAATACGGAAGGCCCAGCCACAGATTAACGACCAGAACCATCAGCCTTGCGAGCCACGGACTATCAAAGAAGTCGATATGAGTGTGGAAGAGGGCGTTGACCGCACCAAACTGGGTATTGAACATCCCTTTCCAAATCAAAATGCTCATAAAGCTGGGGATCGCATATGGCAAAATAACAATTGATCGATAGAAACGCTTAAAACGCAGATTTTGTTCCAGAGCGATCGCAAGCAACAAGCCAAATCCGAACATCAGAATCACAGTTGTCGCGGCAAATAGAAATGTCCAGACGAAGACGCCAATAAATGGCCCGCGAATATTCGGATCCGACAAAAGTTTTGCGTAATTCTGGAATTTACTAAATGCCTTCCAACCTGGATAGAGCACATCTTTGGGATTGTTTACATTGGCAAAATTTCCATTGCCATTATCTTTATATGACTTTCCGGTCGCGGTGTTCTTCAACACACCCGTCTTTGCGTCGTACTGAATGCTTTGGGTGAGCAAGGAGGCGCTACTCGTATCTTGGGGCTGAATAAAGTTGCCATTGGGCATTGGAAAACGGGCGTTGCTGATAACGCTATCTAAATTGGCTTCCTGGTCCGGTGTATAAGGCTTGAAGCCCGGATAACCAACCGCATCCCCTTTGGAGTCCGCAGTGAACTGGCCAGGCTGCAGAGTGGTCACTGCTTTTTCAGTAGCAAAATACGAAATGTGCGTTGCGGGGTTCGTGAGCAGTGCGCTGAACTGACCTGCGTCGTCCCCAAGCACCATGTCGTACGACGTATTAGCGGCATCTGGAGTGAGGCCATTGTTCAGGAGCTGGGTAATAGCCCCATCTTTGCTAATGATATTTCCCGATTGATAATGGTAGAACGACATCTGCACCGTATATACAACTGGAACAACGACAAAGAGCGTGAGCAGGATAAGCCCTGGCAACAAGAATTTAAAGGGCATAGTGCGCTTTGAGAAATAAACGTAATTAGAAATCAAAGCAACAAAAGCAATAATTAATTCAAGATCAACCGCGTGTTTGTGAACTGATGCCAGAAACATGGCAAGCAGCAGTGCATCGACCGCCGCCATGAATATTATTTTTGCAAGCAACGCCACAGTTCCTGTGAAACCTGAAAAACGATTCACACGAACCTCCAATATTGGTTAAAGAAAAATAATGAAATCCAATACCTAATTTATCAAGAAACTAGCCGGCAGTTTGTGGCCGCCGGCTAGTTTTAACTTTCAACTACATATGAACTTAGAGCGATGCAGCCGCATCGTCGAAGTTCTTTTGAACGATTGCTGCAGCCGAGTTGAGGCTGGCAACAGGATCTTTACCTTGAGTAAAGATTGCGGTGTAGAGAGCTGACAATGTGTCATACCAGTTAGTTCCGCCAGCCTTGTCGTTCAAGAGGGCGTCAATTTGTGGTGTTCCACCTTGTGCTGCCTTTGCAACACCGAGTGTTAGTGGATCTGTTACAGCAGCACCTGCGACTGAGTTTGCTGGTGGGCGCTGAGAAGCCTTGTACATAGCGGTTTGACCAGCAGCGCTTGCGAAGTAGTTCAGCAATAGCTGACGTGCTCCGATAGATACTCCGTGGTTACCAGCATATGAGGTCAAGAATGCACCTGAGTAGTTAACCCACTGCGTTGCGCTTCCGCCGTTAAGTCCTGGGATACCTGAAAGGCCAAAGCTCAAGCCAGCCTTTGTGTATCCGCCGTAGTTCCATGCACCTGTGATAGCGAAAGGAATCTTTCCTGCTGTGAAGCTTGCGTTGCAAGAATCCCATTGGAAGAAACCAGTTGACTTACCTGAGCTATCGAGCAAGTACTTCTTAACGTTGCTGACGAATGCAGGAGAGTTAAGAACAACCTTTGAGTAGTCAGGATGGCTCTTGGAGATATCCCATGCGCCGCCACCAAAACCGTTGAGGAGAGCTTGTGTTCCCCATACGCCATCAGCTGCGCAAACGCCGCCGACTAGACCCTTAGAAGCTTTGTTTGCGTTGTAGAAGTTGACCATCTGCACCAAGCTTGTTGGAGCAGCATCACCAAAGAGTGTCTTGTTGTAAACAAGCGCTGTTGTATCGATGTCGAGTGCAACTCCATATTGCTTTCCAGCATATGACATAGATGAGATAGCGCCCTTAGAGAATTGGTTATTAACGCTACCTGGTTGAATAGCAGCGAGCTTTCCTGACTTTGCATCAAGAACAAAGCTAGCTGGGCCGGTCAATATGTCAGGTCCGCTAGCTGCGGAAGCCTTGCTCCATGCATCTTGCAGCGCGGTTAAACTTGAAAAGAACTTAACTTGGATTGTGTACCCAGGCACGATCGATGTATTGCCACCGATAAGTGTTGTGAGTTGCGGACCACGTTGGTCATCAGCCCAAACAATAATTGTTCGCGTTGCAGCGTTTGCACTAGGTACAAGCAAAGCTGAAGCGACTAGAGCTGCGCTGGCAAGTGCACCAACGAAGCCGAGTTTCTTCTTGTTCATTCATTCCTCCATGGATTAATGCTCCAAGGTTTCCCTTGAAAGTTTTCGACGCGTGTCGAGCAGTGGTGCTAATGTAACGCCAGATCTTGCAAAAATGTAGTCGGCAGGCACTCACCTCAGAGATTGTGACAAAAGCGTTATAAATGGTTACCCGGGCAGAAGTAGCACGTCGAGCGGGAGTATCCGCTAGCACAGTTACCTATGCCCTGACAGGCAAACGCTCCATCAAACCGGAGACCCGCGACCGGATTTTAAAGGTCGTTGCAGAACTCAATTATGTTCCCCACTTTGCGGCTGGAGCTCTGGCGGGAGGACGTTCGCGAACCCTGGCGATGCTCTTCCCGGGAACGGCAGCCGGGATCTCACCTGTAGCGCTTCAATACATCACTGGAGCCGTCAATGCGGCGAGTGAACGTGGATATGCCTTGATTCTGTGGCCAGCCGATCGCATGGATCTCAAACAGATTGTGATGCTTGCAAAATCTGGTTTGCTCGGCGGAATCCTGCTGATGGAGATTGCGCCCGAAGATCCCCGCGTCAATATGCTTCTTTCGGCGAACGTTCCATTCACGATGATCGGCCGGACTTCAGATCCTGGTCATTTAAATTACGTTGACCGAGATTTTGAATCAGTAGCAAAGCGCGCCTTGGAATATTTTAACGAGCTCGGTCATCACCGGATCGTCTTTCTCACGCAAAAGAGCGATAAGGCTAATCGCGAGCGGCGAAGCGTTGATGAGCGATTCCTCGCTGCAATACAAGCGCATGCACAATCACTCGGAATCAATGGAACAGAGATTGAATGTCTGAATGACCCTAACTCTGGAAGGCTTGCTTATCAATATATGCGCAAGCACTACAAAGATGTAACGGGTGTTCTAGCGCTTCCAGATTTATCAACTATCGGATTTATCAATGGTGCCCATGAAGAGGGTATAAAAATCCCAGAAGATCTATCGATCATCTCGGTTAACACACCTAGGGCTCAGATCAACATGTCGTGGCCACAACTCACGACAATTGACCTACAAGCATTTGAAATGGCCTCCGCAGCGACCAACATCGCAATTGATGACTTAGAAGGAATCGCCAATCCAAAGAAACAACAACTGTGGATTGGCGACTTAATTATTGGAGACTCGACTACCGCTAGAAATTAACGTCCGCTACGGTTGTTAGTTATGAAGTTGATGGACGGTCTCGTCCCAACCCTTAACATCCTTCGGGCTACGTGGACCAGGGCCCACATAACGGGCTGATGGACGGATCAAACGACCAGTCCGCTTTTGCTCCAGGATATGTGCAGACCAACCAGCGGTTCTAGCCGCTGTAAACATTGAGGTAAAGAGCGGTGCTGGAACTTGTGCAAAGTCCAGAACAATCGCCGCCCAGAACTCAACATTTGTTTCTAGGACACGCTCTGGATGGCGCTCATGGAGCTCTGCGAGCGCAGCCTTTTCAAGTTCCAGTGCAACTTCATATCGGGGTGCATTCAGTTCCTTAGCGGTGCGGCGCAAAGTACGTGCGCGTGGATCTTCGGCGCGATACACGCGATGTCCAAAGCCCATCAAACGTTCGCCGCGATCCATGACGCCCTTCACGTAAGCGCGAGCATCTCCCATCTTTTCAACGCCTTCGATCATCGTGAGAACACGTGCTGGTGCACCACCATGCAGTGGTCCAGACATTGCCCCAATCGCACCTGAAAGCGATGCGGCAACATCTGCTCCGGTCGAAGCGATCACGCGAGCGGTAAAAGTAGATGCATTCATTCCATGTTCTGCTGCAGATACAAAGTAAGCATCGATTGCGCGAACATGAAGTGGATCTGGTTCACCGCGCCAACGAATCATCATTCGCTCGACAACGGTCTCTGCCTTATCGATCTCTGACTCTGGAACTGCAGGAAGAATTACACCGCGAGCAGATTGTGCGACATATGAAAGAACCATGACCGATGCGCGAGCCAAATTGTTACGCGCTTCATCATCTGAAATATCTAATAGCGGCTTGAAGCCCCAAGCTGGTGCGAGCATTGCAATTGCAGATTGAACATCGACCCGTACATCCCCGGAGTGAACTGGAAGTGGGAAACGTTCCGCATTTGGAAGGCCTGGGTTGAATTCATCATCAACTAATAGCCCCCAAACATTTCCAAAGGTGACGCGGCCAACGAGGTCTTCTATATCTACGCCGCGATAGCGAAGCGCACTTCCTTCTTTGTCCGGTTCAGCAATTGTTGATTCAAAGGCGATAACGCCCTCTAGGCCCGGCTTGAAATCATCGCTCACGAAAAATTCCTTCCACAGTAGATGCGCTTATTCTCGCGCTAGAACCAGCGCCCCACAAACCCTAAATCCATAATTCGCACCCAGAGAGAAAGTGACGTTAGATACACCTATGAGTGAAGAAAGTGGTCCAAAGGGCACACCTCTGGACGCCATTAACCGGGCCGATATTCAGGCGATGCGGCGCTCCTATGGGGTTAAAGGAATGAGCGAATCGGACATTTTGCGCGACCCGATCGCCCAATTTTCGCTCTGGCTCAAGGAAGCGGCCTCCAATCCAATGATTGTTGAGGCAAACGCCATGGTTCTCTCCACTCTCGGATTAGACGGCCCGCAATCCCGAACTGTGCTCCTTAAGGATGTCAGCGAAGCGGGATTCTCTTTCTATACAAACTATCAATCGCGCAAAGCCAAGGCGATCGCCCACGATCCCAGGGTCTCCCTCCTATTTCCTTGGTACCCCATGGAGCGCCAGGTTCTGATTCAAGGTACAGCCGAAAAAATCTCCCAAGAACAGAGCGCGGACTATTTTCACTCACGCCCTTGGTCTAGTCAGATAGGAGCCTGGGCCAGCTCGCAATCAGAGGTACTGGAGTCAAGGCAAGCCCTGCAAGATCGTTATGACGGATATGCTTCAAAATTTCCTGAAGGCAGTGAAGTCCCACTCCCTCCGCATTGGGGCGGCTATTTAATTGCGCCACACTGCATCGAATTTTGGCAGGGACGTTATTCCAGACTTCATGACCGCTTGCATTTTTCGCGAAACGTTCGCAATAACACCACTTTAGATGTTGCACCCCGCGATGAATGGAAACTCACACGCCTGCACCCTTGATGATGCTTTAGGGTTTGCCCATGAGCGATATTCAAATTCCTGCAGAGATTAAGCCAAAAGATGGACGTTTCGGATGTGGTCCATCAAAGATAAGCCAGAGCGCTGTTGATGCGCTTGTTGCAAATAACGCACTCCTCTTAGGCACATCACACCGCCAGGCACCTGTTAAGAACTTGGTGAAAGAAGTGCGCACTGGATTAGCATCGCTCTTTAATCTTCCGGAAGGTTACGAAGTAATTCTCGGAAATGGTGGATCAACCGCATTCTGGGATATCGCAACTTTCAATCTCATTGAAAAGAAGTCCCAACACTTGGTCTTTGGTGAGTTCTCATTGAAGTTTGCAGCAGCAGCTGAAGAGGCGCCGTTCCTCGATAACCCAACTGTGATTAAGGCCGAACCAGGTACACATCCGGTAGCTACGGCAGAACCAGGTGTTGATGTTTATGCATTGACACATAACGAAACAAGCACAGGAGTAGCCGCGCCAATTGTTCGTCCTGCAGGGACTGATGGAGCGCTCGTGTTGGTTGACGCCACCAGTGCCGCAGGTGGATTGGATGTAGATCTCAAAGAGTGCGACGTTTACTATTTTGCGCCACAAAAGTCTTTCGCCTCAGATGGCGGGCTATGGATCGCAATCATGAGTCCTGCGGCGATCGCTCGCGTTGAAAAGATTAAGGCCTCCGGACGATGGATCCCTGCCTTCTTGGATCTCACTATTGCAATTGAAAATTCTCGCTTGGAGCAGACGTACAACACACCTGCGCTGACCACTTTGTTCCTACTCAACGAACAGATCAAGTGGATGAAAGCGGGTGGTGGACTTTCATTCGCCGCTGGACGTAGCGCCGAATCGGCTGCGCACCTCTATTCCTGGGCCGATTCCACCTCATACACCACGCCTTTTGTTACCGATCCAGCCGCTCGTTCGAAGGTAGTTGGAACCATCAATTTTGACGATTCTATTGATGCGCTGGCTGTAGCAAAGGTACTGCGCGCAAATGGCATCGTGGACACCGAGCCATATCGCAAGCTCGGAAAAAATCAGCTGCGGATTGCGATGTTCCCAGCTATTGACCCGGCCGATATTCGTGCGTTAACTACATGCATCGACTACGTAGTGGAGCACCTCGCCAAATGATGAGCCCTAAGTTACGCCGCAAGGTGACGATCGGAATTTTGTTTTTCCTATTTATCCTTGCAGTCCTTGGAAGCGTCGGAACGATCAAATAGGCAGAACCGATTAGTTAAGCCTTGTGGGTGTATTGCTTTAACTTTTGGCGCATCAATACATAAGTACATACCGCCCCTAATGTCGTTATAGCGCCACAGGTGGCAACTGTTTGGCGTACTCCGATTGTGTCGGCAAGCCACCCTATGAGCGGTGACCCGATTGGTGTTGCGCCGAGGAAAATCAAAATGTAAAAACCCATTACACGGCCGCGAAGTTCCTGTGGTGTGGTGGACTGCACGTAAGTATTCGACGAGATCATCGTTGTAAGAGCTGTAAAACCGCAGAGCGGAAGTGCGAATGCGTAAGTCATGTAACTCGGCATGGCCGCAGCGATTAAGAGCGAAATCCCAAATACGGACGCAAATGCCATGATGAATTTTGGCTTCCGGCGTTGATCTAATTTTGTAGAAAGGATTGCCGCCAGCAAAGAACCTATAGCTAACACACTACCGAGCAGCCCGAACGCGCCAGCATCTTTATGAAATATTTTCGTAGAAAGCAGCGCGCTAAAAATTTGAAAGTTCAATCCAAAAGTAGATGCAAAGAACACAGTTGTAATGACAGCAACGATATCTTTGCGGCCACGTATATATTGGATTCCCTCGATAATTTTTCGGTCTTTGTTATCTCGAGGAAGTCGATTGAGCTCTTCGGGTCGCATGAGTATCAATGCCACAATCACAAAGCAAAAAGATCCGGCATTAAGTAAAAATGATGGCCCCGTATGAAAATACTTAATAAGAATTCCAGAAACTGCGGGCCCAACTAGGCGACCAAGGTTGAAGTTAGCGGAGTTCAAACTCACTGCATTCGCAATATCGCTTTTACCTACGAGCTCTGAAGTGAAAGCCTGGCGCACTGGTGTATCCAGCGCCCCAAAGAGTCCCAACATAAAGGCGAGAATAAAGACATGGATCATCGTGACGTGGTGCGTAACAATCAGTAATCCAAGGATGAGCGCGGTAACACCGCCTCCGGTATTTGTGATGATCAAGAGTTTTCTCTTATCGAGCCTGTCCGCTAGTGAACCGGCATAAAGACTAAAGAGGAGCATGGGGAGAAATTGCAGACCAGTGACAACCCCCAAGGCGGAACCACCGCGGTGCAGGTCAGTTACGACCAACCAATCTTGTGCGACGCGTTGCGCCCAAGTGCCGATATTTGAAACGAGATTTGCAGTAAAGAAAAGCCTGAAATTGCGATGTCTAAAGGAACGTAAAGCACCTTCGCTATCCGACATGCGAGCATTCTATTCATGAGGGGATCACCCAATGAAAACAGCGAGGCCGTATGATCAACTGGTGAGACAGACGCTGGGAATCGTTATCGCCGGAACTTCATTATGGTTCGTCGCGCTGGTTATTGAACTCGCGCGAAACGCACCCAGGTCCAGTATTTGGATCTGCTTGGTTGGGATCGGACTGGGACTATTAGGAAGCGCTCATATCTTTCGCGGATTACGGGCGCAGCGAAAGATAAAGAATTAATAAATTATCCTTCGATTTCAACGGTCGGATAATAAATTATCCTTCGATTTCAACGGTCGGATAATAAATTATCCTTCGATTTGCCCGGCGATGCCCTTGAGAACCTTTGCCAAGCGCTCCGCTTCGACGTTTGATGGATAACGTCCATGACGCAAGCCATTTCCAACCTTGTCGAGCATCTTGATGGTGTCTTCGATGATGGTTGCAAGATCATCAGCTTTCATCCGAGTATTTGCAACAACAGAAGCTGGCTCTTCGATAATGCGTACTGATAGCGCCTGCGGACCGCGGCGACCCTCTGCGACTCCGAATTCCAACTTTGTTCCTGGCTTTACAGTGGGTACGCCAGTTGGGAGCGCAGCGGCGGCGAGGTAAACATCCTCACCCTCTTCTGAGGCAATGAAGCCAAAACCCTTTTCTAGGCTGAACCATTTCACGCGACCTATAGGCATGTGCTTCTCCTTTCACTTCAGTTATCTGCGGCTCGTATTACAATGGCGAATTCTAGAATTCGACAAGATGCCTAGTTTACCGGATTTGGTACTTATAGGGCAGTCGGATTATTCCGAAGCTCCCCGGTCTACTCAGGGACTATGAGAGCCTCTGAATGTGCCCCGCACCCGTGATCTACTGAGACCACGCGAGCGTCTTCGGGTGAAAGCGCGTTGGAACACACCCCAAAAAGCGATCGCAGCGACCCGGCAATAGGAATAAAGAAACCACAACTATGGCAAGGCAGTGGGGCATATTGTGCGATCGGCGTATTGGGCCCGCGATCGGATTCATACCAGCGCTTACTCGCTGCATCGCGGCCAACAATTGAGAGAACGCGAGCGCGACCCAAACCAAATTCGAAGTGTTGCGCGAGGTCGAAGTCTTCATCCTCCGGAAGATTGGCATACCCGGGAACCAAGCGAACGTCATCCGCGGAAGTGGGAACAATGTCACCCGCGCCAACATCGCCTGGCTGAATCCGGTCCTTATAGGGGACCCACTCAGGTGCGAGCAATGACTGCGCCCCCGGTAGTAGTACAACATCGGCAACTGTAGGTCTGGCATCGTCATCGACCTTGATAATGGTTACTGCCCAGCGCCATCCAGAGTAGCCAGGAAGGGATGACTCGAAGAGATACGTCGCGATTCGCTCATCTTCTTGGTCAATAGAAACGAGTTCGCCGACAAATTTTGGATCGCGCGAATCTTCCATCGCAGCGCCACGCGCTATTTCCAGCGCATCAAATATGTCGTTCACCCTCTTAGGGTAATGCGAAACGGCCCCCCGAGAAAATCAAGATACTCGGGAGGCCGTTTTACGCTGTTTTATGCGGCTTAGAAGTCCATATCAGCAGCTGGGTTATTAGCTCCAACAGCCTTTGGCTCTGGCTTATCTGTAACGACAGCCTCTGTGGTCAAGAACAGTGCAGCGATAGATGCAGCATTTTGAAGTGCTGAACGGGTGACCTTGGCAGGATCGATGATGCCTTCCTTGATCATGTCCACGTATTCACCTGTTGCAGCGTTAAGACCATGGCCTGAAGGCAAGTTACGAACCTTCTCCACGACAACTCCGCCCTCAAGTCCGGCGTTGATCGCGATCTGCTTCAAAGGCGCTTCAATGCCGTATTCGACGATGCGAGCACCAGTTGCCTCATCACCAGTCAAAGAAAGGTTAGCAAGTGCAGCCTTTCCAGCCTGGAGCAATGCAACTCCGCCACCAGCAACGATGCCTTCTTCGACCGCTGCCTTAGCGTTACGGACAGCATCCTCAATGCGGTGTTTGCGCTCTTTGAGTTCTACCTCAGTTGCAGCGCCAGCCTTGATGACGGCTACGCCACCAGCGAGCTTTGCAAGGCGCTCCTGAAGCTTTTCACGATCGTAATCGGAATCGCTCTTTTCGATCTCCGCGCGAATCTGGTTAACGCGACCCTTGATCTGTTCGGCGTCTCCGCTGCCTTCAACGATTGTCGTCTCTTCCTTGGCGATAACAACTTTACGTGCATGGCCAAGTAGATCCATTGTTGCAGCTTCGAGCTTAAGGCCAACTTCTTCGGAGATAACGGTTGCGCCGGTCAAGATCGCAATATCTTGCAACATTGCCTTGCGGCGATCACCAAAGCCAGGTGCCTTCACTGCAGCAGAACGGAATGTTCCGCGGATCTTGTTGACTACCAAAGTAGCGAGCGCTTCACCCTCAACATCTTCAGCAAGGATCAAAAGCGGCTTACCTGATTGCATAACCTTTTCGAGGATAGGCAAGAGATCCTTGATATTTGAAATCTTTGAGTTAGCGATCAAGATGTAAGCATCTTCAAGAACTGCTTCCATGCGATCGGTATCAGTTGTGAAATATGGAGAGATGTAACCCTTGTCAAAACGCATTCCTTCGGTGAGCTCGAGTTCGAGTCCGAATGTGTTGCTCTCTTCGACGGTGATAACACCTTCCTTGCCAACTTTGTCCATTGCTTCAGCGATCATTTCACCAATCGTTGCATCAGCTGCAGAGATAGATGCAGTCGCAGCAATCTGCTCCTTAGTGTCGACATTCTTTGCCATCTTGCTGAGTTCAGCGGAGATCGCTTCGACAGCCTTTTCAATTCCGCGCTTAAGCGCCATTGGGTTTGCGCCAGCAGCAACGTTACGAAGTCCTTCGCGAACAAGTGCTTGTGCCAATACAGTTGCGGTTGTTGTTCCATCACCAGCAACATCGTCGGTCTTCTTAGCAACTTCCTTTACGAGTTCTGCACCGATCTTCTCCCATGGATCATCGAGATCGATCTCCTTGGCGATTGATACGCCATCGTTAGTGATTGTTGGTGCGCCCCACTTCTTTTCAAGCACGACGTTACGACCGCGAGGTCCAAGGGTTACTTTGACGGCGTCGGCGAGCGTGTTCATGCCCCGCTCCAAGCCGCGGCGTGCCTCTTCGTTAAAGGCGATCATCTTTGCCATGTCTTTTATCTCCCTTTTAGAAACTTTTTTTATTATCACTCGCCCGGGGTGAGTGCTAATCCCACTCTAGCGAATGGCGCAAAACCCTTCCAATCGGAATTTGGCTATCCCCAGATCGGCTGGGAGACGGAGGCGGTGGAAAGGGTCGAGAAGCCCCTTCTAGATGGTTTTACGCCATGTGAAACGGCCAATGAGGTCAAAGTGGCGACCATTGCGCCATTGTCCGTGCAGAGGGCGGCCGGCGGGGTGCGCAGCTCCACCTTGGCTAGTTGGCAGCGGCGTTCGGCCTCGGCTCGAAGTCTGGAGTTCGCGGCTACTCCCCCTGCCAATATTAGGGAGTCGATCCCGGTTTCCGCGCAGGCCCGCAGTGCCTTGGAAAGAAGGACATCGACGACGGCTTCCTGAAATGAGGCGGCCACATCGGCTTTCTTGGAATCAGGAGTTGCTTTTAAGTACCTAGATACTGCGGTCTTTAAGCCGCTAAAGGAGAAGCTGAAATCAGATTGTAAAAGTCCACGTGGAAAATCAATCGACATGGGATCACCTTCACGGGCAAGTTTGTCGATTGCGGGACCTCCAGGGAAATCAAGTTCGAGCAACCGTGCAATCTTGTCGAACGCTTCACCCGCTGCGTCATCAATCGTTGCACCTAGAACTTGGACATCACTCACCAAGTTATTTACTTGGATGATGGAACTGTGACCGCCGCTTACTAATAACCCAATCGCTGGTGATAATTTCTTTGATTCATCCAGTGCATCGACTGATAAATGCGCAGACAAATGATTAACTCCGTAAAGCGGCTTATCAAGCGCAAGTGCCAAACCATGAGCTGCGCTGGTTCCAACGAGTAGCGCACCGATTAGTCCTGGCCCAGCTGTTACGCCTATCGCATCAATATCGTTGATAGAAATTTTTGCTTTCGAGAGCGCATCCGTAATGACGTTCGTCATCGCTTCTAAATGAGCGCGGCTCGCGATTTCAGGAACTACTCCCCCGAATCTGGCATGTTCCGCAACGCTTGAGGAAATCACGTTTGCAAGCAGCGTGCGACCTCGAACGACTCCGACAGCAGTTTCATCGCATGAAGTCTCGATTCCAAGGACAAGTGGTTGGTCGCTCATTTGCCCAACTCTTTTCGCATGACGACAGCTGTGATGCCTGGACCATAATAATTTTGGCGCTCAGAAATTTTGCGAAAGCCATTGTCTAGGTAGAGCGGCTCCGCCTCTTTGTTGCCGACCCGCATTTCTAACATCATCGCTACAGCCTTTTGGTTGCGCGACCAATCGACCATTCGCTTTAAGAATTCACGCGCTATTCCGCGGCGACGGAATTCAGGAGCCACGGTGAGCGTCAATATATCCGCGACGTCCCCCACCATCATGACGCCGGCGTATCCAACAACTTTGCCCTGATGTTCGGCGACCAAGTACTGACGGCTATTTCCTGCGTACTCTTCTTTGAATTGATCCAAACTCCACGGATCATCCAGATAAACAGCTTTTTCAATTGCATAAACATCCACTAAATCCAGCTGGGTCCAGGGTCGGAATTTGATCTCTTTTGGCGCCGGGTAAGCATCGGGCTTTCGAATATAAATGGGTTCTCGCATGTTCATGCCTTGTGTGGCTAGTTCTGCTATCGCCTCGACCGTAGGAGGTTCCTTGAAAATGGGCCAGGGAATGCTCGCTAGTTCCTCCCGCTGCAAAGTACGAGTCGGTGCATATAGATTGCCGTTCAGGTAGTGCTGGCAGAAATATTCGCGGCGACGCCCATCAATAGCCACCACAAACTCGGCATCATCATGCGCAAACGCCATCGCCTCTAGCGAGCCGACACCGACCCAGGAGATATTGCGGGCAAGTGCAAAAGATTGCCCGAAAGAAATTCCAACTCGAAGCCCCGTGAACGGACCCGGTCCCATGGCAATCGCAACCAAATCGATATCTGGGTGATGCTTCAGCCCTGCGGCAACAAGGGTTGGAAGTACTTCACCATGTGCAAGCGGATCATCATGATGTCCTTCAAATAAAACGGTCCCATCTTGATATATCCCCGCGGTCGTTCGATCTGTTGAAGTGTCGATAACCAAAATTATTGGTGAGGTGCTCATAAATCTAAACCCTCGATGGTGACGATTCGTTCTTCAGAAGAATTTCCAAACTGAATATCAATTGTGATGAAATCATCAACGATTCGCTCAACAAAGCCATCGCCCCATTCGATAACAGTTATTGACCGTGGGATTCTGGAATCCAAGTCCAGGTCATCGAATGCAGCGAATTCAGATCCGATAAGTCGATACGCATCTACATGCACTAATGGAATCGCGCCTGGATAGATACGTGAGATCACAAAAGTTGGAGATGAAACATCTGATATTCCTAGTGCTTTGCCAATGCCGCGAGTCAATGCGGTCTTTCCTGCTCCCAATTCACCACGCAACAGAACCACGTCACCGGCTTTAAGCTTTGCTCCGATGCGTGCGCCCAGATCTTCCATCGCTTCGACAGAATCAATGATCATAAATAGACCCGTGGGACCCGACTGGCAATGCGCGTAACAATTTCATAGTTGATGGTGTTTGCGGCTTTTGCCCACTGATCAATTGAATAGCCGCCATTGCCCATCACAATGACGTAATCCCCGGCCTGCGCTTTTGAATCCGGCCCTAAATCAACGACGCATTGGTCCATCGAGATACGGCCGACAAGCGGAGCAAAGTAACCGTCAAACACAACCCCCGCTGAATTTGTAGTCCCGCGTGGTAGCCCGTCGGAGTAGCCCATAGTGACCACGCCAAGTACGGTGTCGTGCTTCAAGAGTTCAGTTCCACCATATCCGACTGCATCACCCGCCTGTGCACGCTTCACTAAATGCAATTGCGCCTTGACGGTCATCGCTGGAGTAACGCCAAGTGAAGCGGAATCTCCCATTGCATTGACATCTGGTGAGAGTCCATACATAGCGATACCCAGGCGAACCATCTGTCGATGTGCCGACGGATGTGCCAACGTACCGGCCGAATTAGAGAGATGAACTATCTGCGGCTGCAATCCCGCTTGCACGAGTTCAGCCAACTTCACATCGAACTCCCGCTGCTGCTTTGCTGTGAAATCCGATTGGGGTTCATCAGCTCTAGCGAAGTGTGTCCACGTACCAACGAAAATATATTCGTTCTTATGCAAAGTTGCATAATTAACGAATTCTTCCCATTCACTCAATACCCCGCCGCGGCGCATGCCGGTATCAATTTCAAAATGCAATTGCGGTTTAATTCCTACCTGTGCCGCTACCGCCAAGACCTCTTCAAAAAGTTGAACCGATGAAACCGAGAGATCAATATTGAGCCGAAGGGCGCTTTCGAAGTCGTCGTGAGGTGGCGTCAACCACGCGATGACCGGAACTTCAATCCCAGATTCGCGAAGCGTAATTGCCTCTTCAAGGAGCGCTACCCCAAGCCATGTTGCACCGGATTCGATTGCACGAGTTGCAACTGGTATTAAGCCATGGCCATAAGCGTCAGCTTTTACGACTGCCAATATCGCAGCACCCGTTTTTGACTTTATATGTGCAATGTTTGCTTCGATCGCATCCAAGTTCACTTCAACAAGTGCGCGCATAGCTAGTTCCGCTCTATAAGGACCATTGCCGAGGCAATACCTGCATCATGCGATATTGAAAGATGAACTTTTGCGTCCCCTATCCGAGCCGCAAGCGCACCTTTAAATAAGAACTTTGGTTTCCCGGTTTTGCTGTTAACTACTTCAACGTCCTGCCAAGAAAACATGTCGCGGGCGTCAAGCGCTTTTACAAGTGCCTCTTTCGCAGCAAATCTCGCGGCGAGTGAAGCAATTTTTAACGGGGCTTCCCCTGGCGTAAATACTCGACTTCGAAGCTCAGGTGTTCGATCGAGTGATTCTTGAAAGCGACTGATGTCCACGACATCGATGCCTATTCCCTCAATCATCGCTACCTTCAATCACGTCGGCTGCCGATCCGAAGGCCAAGCACGATCAGCAGCGATGAGGAAGACCAGGATCGATCCGCCTAGCAATACGCCACCTAAGAGATCGCTAAACCAATGCGTGTTTCTGATCAGCGAGACAATGCAAACCAAAGTTGTGATCAACCCTACGAGCCAATCCAAGCGAAGCCCTTTAAATGGTGCCTTCTGGCTATATCGATAGATGAGATAGGCAAGCATTCCCCATGTCAGCAGCGCATTGGCCGCATGTCCACTGGGATATGAAAGACCGCCATCGTGCAGTAAATCCAATTGCAGCCGTGGCTTGGTTCTACCGAATATTAATTTAGAGACTCCGACAACGCCGTTGAGCAACAAGAGCGCTGCAATCGAGAGATTGATGGGACGCCAAGATTTAAAGCGATAGCCGATTATTACTGCGGTGACTAGCAAGCATGTTGCGGTCACGCTGCGAAGGCCTAAGTCATCGAGGGCGAGAAGAATGTGGCTTGGCAAACCTTTAAATGTGTGATGTTTGATCGCTTTGATTTTATGGTCTAGGCGATACAAGTAACTCTTTGTTAATACTTGTTCGGTGACAATAAGAAAACCTGCGAATAATGCCAAAGAGATACGCAGCGCCCGGTTTCGCTCCTGCCGGCGGTGAACTTCCAGCGAGCCCCAGTTCATTCGACCGTTACCGATTTAGCCAGATTACGTGGTTGATCTACATCGTTGCCGCGAGCAACTGCCATCTCGTACGCAATAACTTGGAGAGGAACTACCGCCAGCACAGGTTGCAGGTATTCATGTGAGGTTGGGATTCGAATGTTATGTGCTGCTCCAGCTAAATCTTCATCGCCAATTGCGATTACGACTGCACCGCGGGCTTTAACTTCCTGCACATTGCTCGCCATTTTTTCAAAGAGTGCTGTTCGTGCTGGTGGCATAACAGCGACTACCGGGGTTCCTTCGTCGATAAGTGCGATAGGTCCATGCTTAAGTTCGCCACCGGCAAACCCTTCAGCATGCATGTAAGCAAGCTCTTTGAGTTTGAGGGCACCCTCCAGGGATGTTGGAAATCCAACGTGGCGACCAAGGAATAACACAGAGTTAGCATCTTTGAATTGTCGGGTAAGCGCACGGAGAGGCTCGACCGTCTCCAATACTTGTTCAACCTTGTTAGGCAGGTCGGTTATTTCCTGGGCGATTATCGCGGCATCTGTTTGCGAAATCGCACCTCTGATCCGCCCAAGATGCAAGCCGATCAGGTACATAGCAATGAGCTGAGTCGCGAAGGCTTTTGTGGAAGCTACTGCAATCTCCGGACCGGCATACGTGTATAGCACCGCATCTGACTCGCGCGGAATGGTTGAGCCATTGGTATTGCACACCGAAAAAACCCGAGCGCCGTGGGACTTTGCATAACGAAGCGCCATCAAGGTATCCATGGTTTCACCCGATTGTGAAATCGGAATGACTAAAGTCGTGGAGTCAACCGCAGGATCGCGGTATCGATATTCGGATGCTAGTTCAACATCGACAGGAACATTGGCCCACTTTTCAATCGCATATTTCCCAACAAGGCCTGCATGATAGGCAGTTCCGCAGGCAACAATCACAACCTTCGAAATTCCGGTGAGATCGATTCCTGAAGTGATCTCTTCGCCTAAACCGTGGGTACGGCCAATCAATGTATCGGCGATCGCCTTTGGTTGCTCATAAATTTCCTTAAGCATGAAATGCGGGTAACCACCACGTTCAGCGGCTGATGCATCCCAAGTAATTTCAAATTCACGCGGCGTAAGGACGTTGCCATCTTTATCGGTCACGGTAATTGAGTCAGGGGTAATGTCTACAACTTCGTCCTGGCCAAGCTCTAAGGCGCGCTTGGTGTGCGCGATAAATGCTGCGACATCCGAAGCCAAGAAAGTTTCATGATCTCCTACGCCGACTACAAGCGGAGAATTACGGCGTGAGCCCACAATGCGAAGCGGTTCATCACTATGGATTGCGAGTAACGTAAATGATCCGCGCAGCGTCGCACATACTTCGCGCATCGCAGCCGCGAGATCACCGTTATGGGCCTTGCGGGCGTCGCTCAACAAGTGAACTACGGACTCCGTATCGGTCTCTGAAAGGAAAGTGTGACCGCGCGCTTCAAGTAGTTCGCGAAGTTCAACATAGTTTTCAATAATCCCGTTATGGATGAGCGCGAGCTTGCCTTCGTTATCTAAATGCGGATGAGCGTTGAGATCAGTTGGGCCGCCATGTGTTGCCCAGCGGGTATGTCCGATACCAGCATGAGCTTGTGGGAGTGAATCACCAAGTGAACTCTCTAAATTGTTGAGTTTGCCTGCGCGCTTTTCGATCCAAAGTGGCGCACCTTGTTCGGTGACTAATGCGATTCCCGCGGAGTCATAGCCCCGGTATTCCAGCCTGCGTAAACCCTCAAGGACTGGAGAGAGTGCCATGGCCTTACCGGTGTATCCGACAATGCCGCACATGGCACAACTCCTTTAATTAGTTATAACGCGAGTTCTAATCTTACTAGGGCAGCCAAATCTTCGGCTATCTCCTTAGCCTTTTGCGCGCTTGCCGCCTCAACCATCACTCGCACCAAACTTTCGGTACCTGAAGCACGTACCAGAATTCGACCCGAATCACCGAGGGCCGCTTGCTTTTCAGCGATGGCGGATGCGATTATCGAATTGGTCTTTAACTTATCTTTTGCAACCCCATGAACATTGATGAGTTCTTGCGGGAAGCGCTGCATCACCTTTGCCAGATCGTGAAGGCTTTGGCCTGAATTCTTCAGAACCTGCATGAGGTGCAGTGCGGTCAATATTCCGTCGCCGGTATTTGCATAGTGGCGCAAAATAATGTGGCCGGATTGTTCCCCACCCAGTGAATATTCCTCTGCGAGCATCTTTTCCAAGACATAACGATCACCTACGGCGGTTGTTTCAACGTTGATATCGAGGTTCTCCATCGCTTTCATGAAGCCAAGGTTGCTCATAACAGTTCCAACAATTGTTTCATTGCGAAGAAGTCCTCGGCTCTGCCAATCTGCAGCAAGGATTGCCATAATGAAATCCCCGTCAACCTCATTACCTAAATGATCAATGGCAAGGCAACGATCCGCGTCACCGTCGTGGGCGATACCGATATCAGCACCGACTTCCACAACTTTCGCTTTGATGTTTTCTAGGTGAGTAGATCCGCAGTTATCGTTAATGTTCCAACCATTAGGTTCGTTTGAAATCGCAACAACATCGGCGCCGGCACGGGTATATGCGCGAGGTGCTACTCGCGACGATGCGCCATTCGCACAATCAACAACGACTTTGATCCCACGAAGATCTGAGGTCAGTGAATTGAGTAGGTGGAATAAATATCGTTCAGCGGCTGAATCATCATTAATTACTCGACCAACATTGCGACCGGTCGGACGCTCCCAGGCTTCACCGAGACGTTCTTCAATTGCCAGCTCCAGTGCATCATCGAGCTTGCCGCCGCCCTTTGCAAAGAATTTAATTCCATTATCAGGCATCGGATTGTGCGAAGCGCTCAGCATGACACCGAGATCCGCGCCGCTTTCAGCAACAAGGTGAGCGATTGCAGGGGTTGGTAAAACTCCAACTCGATACACATCAACGCCAGCACTGGCTAAGCCAGCCACAACCGCGGCTTCTAGGAATTCACCGGATGCGCGTGAGTCCTGTCCAACAATGGCTTTAGGGCGATGACCTTCGAATGCGCCGAGTTCACCCAGAACATGGGCAGCGGCAATAGAAAGGTCTACAGCGAGTTCAGCGGTTAAAAAACCGTTGGCAAGTCCCCGAACGCCATCTGTTCCAAATAGTGCCATTGCGTCAGGCGATTGATTGGAAGATAAATTAACGCTTGCTGTATTGCGAACGCTTACGTGCCTTCTTCAGACCGTACTTCTTGCGCTCAATAACGCGTGGGTCACGAGTAAGGAATCCGGCCTTCTTGAGAGATGGACGGTTTGCATCACGATCAATTTCATTAAGTGCGCGAGCAACGCCGAGGCGAAGTGCGCCAGCTTGACCAGATGTTCCGCCACCGTTGATGCGAGCGATGACATCGTATTGATTCTCTGCACCAACTGTGCGGAAAGGCTCTGATACCAATTGTTGGTGAACCTTGTTTGGGAAGTAAACATCAAGTGCCTTGCCATTTACGATCCAGTTGCCTGTACCAGGAATGAGGCGAACGCGTGCTACTGCCTCTTTGCGACGACCAGTTCCGCCACCAGGTGCTTTGATAGCAGGGCGGTTAGTTGAAGCAGCAGGAGTTGATGATGTGTAAGAGGTAAATACTTCCTCTTCTTCTGCATCGATTGCTGGATCGAAATCTGACATATCTGCTATCCCCTACTTCTTCACGATTTGCGAAACTTGAGTAAATTCATATTTAGCTGGGTTTTGAGCAGCATGTGGATGCTCTGGACCTGCATAGACCTTGAGCTTTGAACCAACTGCGCGACCTAGCTTGTTCTTTGGAATCATGCCAAGGATTGCCTTCTCGATGACGCGAGTTGGATCTTGGTTGATCAAATCTGAGTACACGATTGATGTCATACCGCCTGGATAACCAGAGTGGTGGTGAGCAAACTTCTTGCCAGCTTTTTGTCCTGTGAGAACAACTTTTTCAGCGTTGATGACAATAACGAAATCACCCATGTCGATGTGTGGAGCGAATGTTGTCTTGTGCTTTCCGCGAAGAAGGACGGCTGCATGGCTAGCTAGGCGACCAAGGACAACTCCTTCAGCATCGATGACATGCCACTTGCGGGTGACGTCACCAGCTTTCGGTGTAAATGTGCGCACGAGGTCTCTCTCTTTCTAGTCTTGTTGAATCGTGTTAAATCCAAATGTGGTGCTTGTACTACGTCAGCTTCGAGCTGTTTTGCGCTCAAAGGCAGAGGAGCAGGTTACCTTCTCGAACCCCACGGGGTCAAAATGAGGTTATTCCCCATCATCCGATAGCGCGCCTTCGAGGTCGGCGGGCAGATGTGGTTCGGCTAACAGTTCAGCTGCGCTCGGATAATCCACGTGGACCAGGGTTAGGCCACGGGCCGGAAATACATAAGAGTCCGAAACTCTTGCCTTCGCCTGCAGAATTTCAGCCATCCATGAGGTCGGAAAACGCCCTTCCCCAACGCAGACTGCAGCGCCGACGAGATTGCGAACCATGTTCCAGCCGAATCCATCAGCTGCGATCTGGCAGATCACAAAGCCGTCATGATCCCTGGACCAATCGAATTTCAGGAGCGTGCGAAGGGATGTTGCCCCTTCGCGGTATCTGCAAAAAGTAAAGAAGTCATGGCGCCCGAGCAAAGGGGCTGCCGCCTCATTCATGAGGTCAATATCAAGGTCCCGAAACCATGTAGCGGCATCGATCCGCTGCAGTGGCATGAGGTTGCGATTGCCGTCGAGCAATTTGTAGCGATAGTGGCGAGCTGTCGCTGAAAATCTGGCGTCGAAGTTGGTGGGAGCGAAATTCACAGCCAGAATGCGAACATCCTCATCCAATATCTGGTTAAGCCGGAATTTAAAATGATCAAAATCCCAAATATCTTCACTCGGCCGGTACCTAGAGTTTTGTAAATCGTCTGGAATATCTACATGAACGACTTGGCCAGTTGCGTGCACGCCTGCATCTGTACGCCCAGCGACGACGGTCTGGACTTCGCTGCGGGTGATTTTCCAAAGTGCATCTTCAAGAGATCCCTGGATAGTTCGCTGATCTGGCTGCTTCGCCCAACCCGCGAAATTGGTGCCGTCGTACGTTAAATCGATCCGGATACGACGAAACCCGCTCTCAGGGTTGAGAGCGGGTTCGATCATTGCCAATAACTAGAAATGAATAAATTAGTCGTTGACGAGTTCGATGACAGCCATTGGGGCATTGTCACCGTTACGTGGCGCAACCTTTGTGATACGTGTGTATCCACCAGGACGTGTTGCGAAACGTGGAGCGATCTCAGTAAAGAGTGTATGTACAACGCTCTTGTTCTGGATGGTCTCCATGACGCGACGACGAGCCGCGAGATCGCCTTCCTTTGCAGCAGTGATCAACTTTTCAGCCAATGGACGAAGGCGCTTGGCCTTTGCCTCGGTGGTCTTGATCTTGCCGTGTTCGAAAAGTTGCTCTGCGAGAGTACCTAGCAACAGTTTCTCGTGTGCTGGACCGCTTCCGAGACGTGGTCCTCTACTTGGTTGTGGCATGGCGTTCTCCTAGAGCTGCTCTGACTCGACGATATCTTCGTCGATTTCAGTTCCGTAGTTGTGGTGTTTTGTTGGATCAAATCCGACTGGACTGTCCTTAAGTTGTAGACCCATGCTGTGAAGTTTTGCCTTCACTTCATCGATCGACTTTGATCCGAAATTACGGATATCAAGGAGGTCAGCCTCTGAACGGCCAACAAGCTCACCGACGGTATGGATACCTTCGCGCTTGAGGCAGTTGTATGAACGAACTGTGAGATCCAAATCTTCGATTGGCAGTGCCAAATCTGCAGCGAGCGCAGCATCTTGGACGGATGGTCCCATTTCGATACCTTCTGCGTTCACGTTCAATTCGCGGGCCAAACCGAAGAGCTCAACCAATGTCTTTCCAGCAGATGCCATTGCATCAGAAGGCTTCATTGATTGCTTTGTCTCTACATCAACGATCAAGCGATCGAAGTCGGTGCGTTGTTCAACACGTGTTGCTTCGACCTTGTAGGTCACGCGCAATACTGGTGAATAGATTGAGTCAACCGGAATACGTCCGATTTCACCGCCAGCAGCCTTGTTGGCTACCGCAGTGACATAACCGCGACCGCGCTCAACGGTGAGTTCAACTTCGAACTTTGCCTTTAAGTTAAGGGTTGCGATGTGGAGATCTGGGTTGTGCACTGTTACACCTGCAGGAGTAGCGATATCGGCGCCAGTTACAACGCCCTCACCGTTCTTGCGGATGTAGAGAAGTGATGGCTCATCGTTATCTGATGAAAGCACCAAGTTCTTGATGTTCAAGACGATCTCTGTGAGATCTTCCTTCACGCCTTCAAGTGTGGTGAATTCGTGGAGCGCACCGTTGACGCGAACGCTGGTAACAGCTGCACCAGGAATCGATGACAAAAGTGTGCGGCGCAATGAATTACCAAGGGTGTATCCAAAGCCTGGCTCTAACGGTTCGATGATGAAACGTGAACGAAACTCTGAAACTACTTCCTCAGTGAGGATAGGGCGTTGTGCAATGAGCACTTATTTCCTCCGTACGTCGGGGAGATCCACTATTTGATCTCCTTCAATGAAACTACTTTTCGGGTAACTACTTTTCGGTTATAACTTATTACTTGCTGTAGAGCTCAACGATAAGTTGCTCTTGAATTTGAGTATCGATCACGGTGCGTGTTGGGTTAGCGTGAATCAAGATACGCATCTTTGATCCAACAACTTCCATCCATGCTGGAACTGACTTCTCGCCGAGTTCTGCACTTGCAACGATGAACGGTGTGGTGTCCAATGAACCTGGAAGGACATCGATGACATCAAAAGGTGTTACGCGGAATGAAGGAATGTTTACCTTCTTGCCGTTGACCAAGAAATGTCCGTGACGAACGAGTTGACGTGCCATATCGCGACTCTTCGCGAAACCTGCACGGAACACGACGTTGTCCAAACGAGTTTCGAGGATTACCAAAAGGTTTTCACCAGTCTTGCCTTGCAAGCGGTTAGCCTCTTCGTAGTAACCACGGAATTGCTTTTCTAGAACGCCGTACATACGTGCGCACTTTTGCTTTTCGCGCATCTGCAGTAGGTATTCAGATTCCTTGGAACGTCCGCGACCATGTTGTCCTGGTGGATATGGACGTGACTCAATAGGACACTTTGGACCATCGCACTTCGAGCCCTTCAGAAAGAGCTTTACTTTTTCGCGACGGCAGCGCTTGCAATCTGCTCCGGTATAACGAGCCATTTATTCTCTTCCTTCCTTAAACTCGACGTGGCTTTGGTGGGCGGCAACCGTTGTGTGGAGCAGGAGTGACATCTGAGATGGCTCCAACTTCAAGTCCAGCGGCCTGCAATGAACGGATAGCGGTTTCGCGACCAGATCCTGGTCCCTTAACGAATACATCAACCTTCTTTAAACCATGTTCCTGCGCGCGGCGAGCAGCGGCTTCAGCAGCCATCTGTGCGGCGAAAGGTGTTGATTTACGTGAGCCCTTGAATCCAACCTGGCCAGCTGATGACCAAGAGATAACAGCGCCGGAAGGATCTGTAATTGAAATAATTGTGTTGTTGAAGGTGCTCTTAATGTGAGCTTGTCCAAGTGCAATGTTCTTCTTTTCCTTCTTGCGAAGTTTGACTTTGCCCTTAGCAGCAGCGCCTTTAGCAGCTGTCTTAGTCTTAGCGGCGGCCATTACTTGGACTCCTTCTTCTTACCTGCGATTGCCTTACGTGGACCCTTGCGAGTACGCGCATTTGTGTGAGTACGTTGACCACGAACTGGCAGCCCCTTGCGGTGGCGAATACCTTGGTAGCTCTGGATCTCTACTTTGCGACGAATGTCGCCAGCGATTTCACGGCGAAGGTCACCTTCGATTTTGTAATTGGCTTCGATGAATTCACGAAGCTTTGCCAATTCTGGCTCTTGGAGATCTTTGACTCGAGTATCTGGATTAACACCAGTTGCGGCGAGTGTTGCATGCGCGCGTGTTAAACCAATCCCGAAGATGTACGTGAGTGCAATCTCTACGCGCTTTTCGCGCGGAAGATCGACACCAACAAGACGTGCCATATCACTTACCCTTTTCGTTAATCTGGAAGGTCCTTCGCAATGCACCTCAGTTGGGTAACTGAGCCTCGGCCTACCAGTCCGAGGGTCTGAAGATTTACTTCAGTCGCACCACGCGTTTTTACTTGCTGTTTTGTTAGTACTTATCCTTGACGTTGCTTGTGACGAAGGTTGTCGCAAATAACCATGACGCGACCGTTACGACGAATGACCTTGCACTTATCGCAGATCTTCTTCACGCTTGGCTTAACTTTCACGACTAACTCCTATTACTTGTAACGATAGATAATTCGACCTCGCGTGAGGTCGTACGGACTAAGTTCTACAATCACACGATCTTCAGGAAGAATACGAATGTAGTTCTGTCGCATCTTTCCGCTGATATGTGCAAGCACTTTGTGCCCATTTGTAAGTTCGACTCTGAACATGGCGTTCGGGAGTGCTTCAGCTACGGTGCCCTCAATCTCGATTGCTCCGTCTTTCTTGGCCAAGCAGTACCTACTTATCTATTCTGGGGTCTATTTACGGACATCCGCCTATTTCTAAGCAGAGGGTAATCCTAAGGCGCGAGGCCGAAATAACGAAATCGGGGGCCGGGCTGTGCTACAAGGGGCACAAAATCCCGAAAACCAGGCGTCGGGAATGCCTCACTTGTCCGAACTACTTCGCTATTGCATTCATAGCGGCGAGATTTATCATTTATGAATATATTATGTAGAATATTCATAGGAGGTAAGACCATGGCCGACATCAGTTCGACGACTTACCAGGCATCAGATCTCTCTCGCAATTATCGGCATGTTCTCAATAGTGCTCGCCAGGAAGATACCCTCATCAGAGACACTGACGGCGAAACCCTCCTAATGCTCTCCCTTGATCGTGCACGACGCGATCGAACCATGTCTACTTTGCTGGCGGATTTTGCACGACTCTTACACGCTCATTCCAAAGGCGATCGCTTAGGAATAATCAACTCCGGAAAATTTTCTTTCGCAGCCTTATTGCCAAACGAGTTACAAAACGAAATGCTCGAAGATATCTACGCCGCACTGCAGATTGCGCAAAGCGGCGGATCTCTAGATTCGGTAAATGAACTGATTGAAGATTGGATCGCCACGTCCGACGTATGGGCCAATGACAATTTGCGACAGGAAATTTTCGCGGTTGACGTTATCCCTCCCGCTGATGTGCTCTAGCAAAATTTTCTCGTGACTCGGAATGCAGAGCGCATTTGGTCAATTAGATTCGCCTCTTCACGTTCCCGTTCAGAATGGATCGTGGCAACCGAGCGCGAACCAATCATTATGGAAGATGAATTACAAAGGCTTCGTCTCAGGCCACTTGATAGATCCGAGAATCCCAGGCGCACGCATCCGTTAAAGGGAAGCCTTTCGCATATTACGATTCAAGGAAAGAAACTTCCTGTATGGCAACGAGAAATTACAAGCGGGGGCAGGCTTTGGTACGCGCCAGATAAAAAAGAGTTGACTGTTTGGATTACTAAAGTTTCCCTTTCTCATCCAAAGTTGACGGAATAACTTTTAATTAAGCAAACTTGAAATCTCTACCCCAAGGCGGCCGAGTTCAGCTGCTCCCCCATCCAAGGCGGTCATCACAAACGGTTTACCATCCGGCATCAGGGCAAATGTGTGCTCGAAATGAGCGCCGTTCGACTTATCCGAAGCGATGACGGTCCAGTCATCGGAAAGAGTCTTCATCTTTTCGGTGCCGCGGGTAATCATCGGTTCTATGGCCAGGGCCAGGCCGGGCTTAAGTTCTGGTCCAAGGCCGGCAGGGCCGTAGTTCAAGATATGAGGGTCCTGATGCATTTCAGTACCGATGCCATGGCCACCATATTCGCGCAAGATGCCATATTTACCTTGACTTTGAATGTAGCTCTCGATCGCATGTGAGATATCGGTGAGGTGCCCGCCAACTTTTGCAGCGGCAATTCCGCGCCACATCGATTCTTCACAGGTATCCATCAACTTCTGATCGGCCGGATCAATCTCGCCAACGCCGATTGAAAATGCGCTGTCACCATGCCAACCGTTAACGATTGCTCCGAAGTCCACAGAGATGATGTCGCCTTCGACTAATGGGCGTTCATTTGGAATACCGTGCACGACCTCATGATTGACAGATGCACATATGACATTTGGGTAGCCGTGATAATTTAAAAATGAAGGCGTTGCGTTGTTAGCCATTAGATAGTCAGCTGCAATTGCATCGAGTTCGAGTGGCGTTACACCCGGAGCGATTGCCGCCTTCATGAGTTCAAGTGCCTGCGCGACAACAAGTCCGGCTTTTCTCATGAGCTGCAATTGCTCAAGAGTTTTTATTTGGATAACCATGATGGCTACTCGAGTGTTGAAATTGCGAGGGCAGAAATTTCAGAAACTTCGCCGACAGCGCTGATGACTTTGAGTAAACCTAGGTTGCGATAGAACTCGATGATTGGTTCGGTCTGCACTTTGTAAACTTCAAGGCGATTAGCGATTACTTCTTCCTTATCGTCTTCACGTTGATAAAGCTCGCCACCGCAGTTGTCACAGACGCCATCGACTTTTGGCTTATCGAAGATTACATGGCAGGTTGTTCCGCAGTTCTTGCAAGTACGGCGACCTGAAAGACGCTTAATAATCTCTTCGTTAGGGATTGCTAATTCAAGTACGGCATCGAGTTCGATTAACTTCTCTTTCAATACATCTGCGAGAAATTCAGCCTGACCAACGTTGCGCGGATATCCGTCCAAAAGGAAGCCATGTGCAGCATCGCTATGCGTGAGGCGATCCTTGAGCATCTCGTTAGTGACTGAGTCTGGAACTAAATTGCCGGCGTCCATATATGACTTCGCGAGCTTGCCGAGTTCGGTTTCACCCTTGATATTGGCACGGAAAATGTCGCCAGTAGAAATATGTGGAATACCGAAATGCGCTGCCAAGTGAACTGCTTGAGTGCCTTTGCCGGCGCCTGGAGGACCAACCAGGATTAAACGCATTAGCGCAAGAATCCCTCATAGGAACGCTGCTGTAATTGCGATTCGATCTGCTTTGCTGTATCTAGTCCGACACCCACAACAATCAAGATAGCTGTTCCACCGAACGGGAAGTTCTGCGATGCCTGGAAGAGAATCAACGCGATAATCGGAATGATCGCAACGAAAGCCAGGTATAGCGAACCAGGTGCGGTGATGCGTGAGAGAACGTATTGCAAGTACTCAGAAGTCGGCTTACCGGCACGAATACCAGGAATAAAGCCGCCGTATTGCTTCATGTTGTCTGCAACTTCATCCGGGTTGAATGTAATTGCGACGTAGAAGTAGGTGAAGAAGATGATCAACACAGCGTAGGAAACAATGTAAATCGGGTGATCGCCCTTCACCAGATTGGTTTGAATCCAGATCGACCACTTTGCGGTTGAACCAGAGAAGTTAACGATCAACGACGGGATATACAAAAGTGACGATGCGAAAATTACAGGGATAACGCCAGCTTGGTTTACCTTGATTGGAATGTAAGTAGACGTTCCGCCGTATGACTGACGACCGATTTGGCGACGTGCATACTGAACTGGAATACGACGTTGAGCTTGCTCAACGAATACAACAGCAGCTACGACCAAGACACCAACTGCCATCACGAAGAGGAAGGCGAACCAACCCTTCTGTTGCTTGATAGACCAGAGTTGGGTTGGGAAACCAGAGGCGATAGATGTGAAGATCAAGATCGACATACCGTTTCCAATACCGCGATCGGTAATCAATTCACCAAGCCACATGATCACAGATGTTCCAGCGGTCATCACCAACACCATCGTGACGATACGACCCCATGAAGCGTCAGGAATAATTGCGAGGGTACATCCGCTAAAGAGACGACCAGTTGAACGTGCAACTGCGATCAAACCAGTTGATTGCAAGATAGCAAGGCCAACGGTGAGATAACGGGTGTACTGGGTGAGCTTTGCGTTACCGGATTGACCTTCAGCCTTCAAAGTTTCAAAGCGAGGAATAACAACGGTAAGCAACTGAATAATGATCGAACTGGTGATGTAAGGCATGATGCCGAGCGCGAAGACCGAGAGGTGCAAGAGCGCGCCACCAGAGAACAAGTTAATAAGCCCGAATAATCCGCCTGAACTGGTTTGGTTCAAGCAAGACTGTACGTTCTTGTAGGAGACACCAGGTGTTGGAACGATCGAACCAAAGCGAAAGAGCGCCATGATCGCCAAGGTGAAGAAAATCTTTACGCGAAGATCCGGCGTCTTGAAGGCCTTACCAAACGCTGCAAGCATTTAACTTCTCCTCTAATTTCCTACCGCTCCCATTAGGGAGCGAATACTTATCGGGCTTAATTAAAACTAATTTAACGTATTGGATTACAGCTTTGTGATTGACCCACCAGCAGCAGCGATCTTTTCAGATGCTGAAGCAGAGAAGGCATGTGCCACGACAGTGACCTTGACTGAAATGTCGCCATTTCCAAGGACCTTGATCGGATGGCCATCACGAGCTGCACCCTTTGCAACCAAATCCTCAACGGTGACTTGGCCACCCTTTGGATACAGTGCATTGATGGTTGAAACATTCACTGGCTGGTATTCCACGCGCTCTGGGTTCTTGAAACCACGGAGCTTTGGAAGACGCATTACCAAAGGAAGCTGACCACCTTCGAAGCCGGCGCGAACTACGTTACGAGCACGAGTTCCCTTACCACCACGACCTGCAGTCTTTCCCTTTGAAGCCTCACCGCGACCCTTACGGGTACGTTCTTTCTTTGCGCCCGGAGCCGGACGGAGATGATGAACCTTGAGAACCATTGTTATTCGACCTCCTCGACGGTGACCATGTGGCGCACAGCGACGACCATTCCGCGAATCTCGGGACGATCTTCTTTGACGACAACATCACCGATTCGCTTTAAACCAAGTGAGCGCAAGGTTTCGCGGTGCTCAGGGCGAGCGCCAACCTTGGAACGTAGTTGTGTAACTTTTAGACGTGGCATGTTATGCACCAACCGTTGCTGCTAATGCACGAGCAATTGCTGCAGGTGCGACATCTTCAAGTGGAAGGCCACGACGTGCTGCGATTGATGCAGGCGCCTCAAGCATCTTGAGCGCTGCTGCAGTTGCGTGAACCATGTTGATGGCGTTGTTTGATCCGAGAGACTTGGTGAGAACATCATTGATGCCTGCACACTCAAGTACTGCACGAACTGGACCACCAGCGATAACACCAGTACCAGGAGAAGCTGGGCGAAGAAGAACTACACCAGCTGCTGCTTCACCTTGTACAGGGTGAGGAATTGTTGATCCGAGAAGTGCAACCTTAAAGAATTGCTTCTTCGCATCTTCAACTGCCTTGGCAATAGCTTGTGGAACTTCCTTAGCCTTGCCGTAACCGACACCGACTGTCCCCTTTTGATCACCGACGACTACAAGTGCTGTGAAGGAGAAACGACGTCCACCCTTTACAACCTTTGCTACACGGTTAATGAATACAACGCGCTCTGTGTACGGGGACTTCTCTTTCTCTGGTCCGCCTTCACGACCGCGACGCTCGCGACGATCGTTTCCGCCCTTTGGGCCACGATCTGCTGCATTAGCGTTTACTGGAGGAGTTGCCATTAGAAGTCCAATCCGTTCTCGCGGGCACTGTCAGCTAACGCTGCAATGCGACCGGTGTACTTGTTTCCGCCGCGGTCAAAGACCACTGCAGAAATACCCTTTTCCTTGGCGCGCTTTGCGATCTGCTCACCAACGAGGCGAGCCTTTGCGCTCTTGTCATCCTTGGATTCGCGAAGTGTGCTCTCCATTGTTGATGCAGAGACCAAGGTTTGACCGATTGAATCGTCAACGATCTGTGCAACCAAGTGACGAGATGAACGCGATACGACTAAACGTGGACGCTCTGCTGAGCCGACCACGCGCTTGCGCACGCGGAAGTGGCGACGACGGCGGGCATTTTGTGCCGAGCCTTTAACAACTTTTACACCGATAGCCATTACTTCTTACCTGTCTTTCCTTGCTTGCGACGGATCTTTGCGCCGTCTAGGTGCAGACCCTTGCCCTTATATGGATCAGCCTTACGAAGCTTTTGAATCTTCGCTGCAACTTCACCAACGAGCTGCTTATCGACACCTGAAATCGAGAAGCGAGTTGCTGATTCGACCTTGAAGGTGATGCCTTCTGGTGCTGAGAATGGAACCGGGTGGCTATAGCCAAGTGCGAATTCCAAATCCTTGCCCTTTTCGGCGACCTTGTAACCAACACCAACGATGTTGATGGTCTTTGAATAACCAGTTGTGACGCCTTCGATCATGTTTGCGACCAAAGTACGTGACAAGCCGTGGAGCGAACGAGCTACACGACCATCATCGGGACGAGTAACAACGAGTGTTGACTCTTCCTTTGCGATTGAGATTGGACCAGCGAGTACATGTGAAAGTGTGCCCTTAGGACCCTTTACAGAAATTTCTTGTCCAGAAATATTTACTTCAACTCCCGCAGGAATTGTTATAGGAGAGCGACCAATACGTGACATCAGATCACCATACGTAGGCGAGAACTTCTCCGCCTACCCCTTGCTTGTTGGCTTGCTTGTCAGTGAGCAAACCAGATGATGTTGAGATGATGGCTACTCCAAGTCCACCCAAGACCTTAGGTAGCGCCGTGGACTTTGCGTAAACGCGAAGGCCAGGCTTTGAAACGCGGCGAAGGCCAGCGATTGAACGCTGACGATCTGCACCAAACTTCAAATCGATGGTGAGAGTCTTTCCAAAGCCGGCCACGGTATTTTCAACCTTGTAGCCTGCGATGTAACCCTCCTGCTTAAGAATTTCGGCAATGCGAACTTTTACCGACGATGACGGCATTGAAACCGTATCGTGGTAAGCAGAGTTCGCGTTGCGCAGACGTGCAAGCATGTCTGCGATCGGATCTGTCATTGTCATACTGTGGCCTCTGGCCTTTCTCGAGCCGGTTTCCTTACTCTTTTTTAAGGAGTGGTTTCGGACCTATCTCGTAGTTGATAGTGGGTGGGTTAAATTCCTTGTTACCAGATTTACCAAGAAGCCTTGGTGATGCCTGGAAGTTCACCGCGGTGAGCCATCTCGCGGAAGCAGATACGGCAGATGCCGAACTTTTGGTAGACAGCGTGTGGACGACCACAACGTTGGCAACGGGTGTAGCCGCGAACCTTGAACTTAGGCTTGCGAGCAGCTTTAACTTTGAGCGATGTCTTTGCCATTAGTTGCTACCCCTTAGTTCTCACGGAATGGAAAGCCGAGCAGCTTCAAAAGCGCGCGTCCTTCTTCATCTGTCTTGGCTGTGGTGACGAAAGTGATGTCCATACCGCGGGTACGGTCGATCTTGTCCTGTTCGATTTCAGGGAATACAACCTGCTCGGTAAGACCGAAGGTGTAGTTGCCATTTCCATCGAACTGCTTAGGTGAGAGTCCACGGAAGTCACGGATACGAGGAAGTGCGATCGAGAGAAGACGATCTGCGAACTCCCACATACGATCGTTCCGAAGCGTGACGTGTGCGCCAATTGGCATACCTTCACGCAACTTGAACTGAGCGATCGACTTACGAGACTTGGTGACTTGTGGCTTTTGACCTGTGATGATTGTCAGGTCGCGGATTGCGCCTTCGATCAACTTTGAGTCACGAGCTGCTTCACCAACACCCATGTTGACGATGATCTTGGTTAAACCAGGAATCTGCATCACGTTGCTGTAAGCAAATTGGGTCTTGAGAGCTGGGGCAATCTCTGCCTTGTAGCGCTCCTTAAGACGAGGTGCTGTAGCGGTTGTCATGATTAGACATCCTTTCCGGTACGACGTGAGATGCGAACGTTCTTGCCGTTCTCATCCTTGCGTGCACCAATACGAGTGGCCTTGCCATCATCTCCAACGAGCTGAACATTTGAGATATGGATTGGGGCTTCCTTTGTCAGGATTCCACCTGTCTTTACTCCACGCTCTGATGTCTGCTCTTGGGTGTGACGCTTTACGCGGTTAGCGCCTTCGACGATGACGCGAGAGTCGCGCTTATCTACGGAGATAACAGTGCCTGTTACGCCTTTATCTTTTCCAGCGATAACTTGAACGGTATCGCCACGCTTAATGTTCGCCATTTTTATAGCACCTCCGGTGCGAGCGAGATAATCTTCATGAAACGCTTGTCACGAAGTTCGCGAGCAACTGGTCCGAAGATACGAGTGCCGCGAGGCTCCCCGTCTGCCTTCAAAATAACTGCTGCATTCTCATCAAACTTGATATATGAACCATCAGGGCGACGGTTCTCTTTTACGGTACGAACGATGACAGCCTTGACGACTTCACCCTTCTTTACCTGACCACCAGGGATCGCATCCTTGACGGTGCAAACGATGATGTCACCGATACCTGCGTAGCGACGTGAGGAGCCACCGAGAACACGGATGCAGAGAAGTTCCTTTGCACCGGTGTTATCCGCGACACGAAGTCTGGATTCTTGTTGAATCATTTTTCGATACCCCTTACTTAGCCTTCTCGAGGATCTCGACTACACGCCAACGCTTGGTTGCCGA
>Ga0164296_1000663_pt1 | contig 39836 bp, 36 predicted proteins | sample GEODES057metaG_FD_113533 | JGI IMG/M metagenome (GOLD analysis project Ga0164296, IMG submission 113533) | Dystrophic lake water microbial communities from Trout Bog Lake, Wisconsin, USA - GEODES057 metaG | ecosystem: Environmental > Aquatic > Freshwater > Lake | place: USA: Trout Bog Lake...
ATCGCCAGGTTCATACTGCGATTGGAGATGAAAGGAACTACGGGCGTCGGGTGCAGAATCAGAGGTGTGCAGAGTGGAAACACCTCTCGGTGAAAGAACATCCGCATATCCGTCTTTTGCTTCTCATTGAGTTCGTAATAGTGCCGTATGTGAATCCCTGATTTGTCAAGTTGAGGCTTTAGGTTATCTTCAAATACGGTAGAACAACGCTTTCTCAGGGGCTCAGCTGCTTGTGAGATTGCCATGAGTTGTTCGTTGGGGCTTAAGCCATCTGGAGACAGGTCCAGAACCCCTGTTTCGAACTGTTCAATGAGTCCACTTACGCGAACCATGTAGAATTCATCGAGGTTGGACTCGAAGATTGCCAAAAACTTAAGGCGCTCCAAGAGTGGATGGTGAGCATTATCTGCCTCTTCAAGCACCCTTTGGTTGAACTGCAACCAGCTCAACTCGCGGTTAAGATAGCGGGTTTCTGTGGGCTCAGGAGTTTCTTTTATCCTAGGCATGACTTCACGCGTCCTTCAGACATTTCTAGAACGGCACCCTCTCGAATTCCAAATTCACTAACGACGATCTCTTTCAGGCCGAACCGTTTCATCAAGGCTCGATAAACAAGTGATCCAGGAAGCAGGGTTCCAGCTCGTTTCGCCTTTACGCTAAACCGAGAAACGATACGATCTAACGGGAGCCTTGCGCAAGACCACGCAATATACTCGACCTCTTCCAAGGCAATGATCTTCTCGCTATCAGGATGGAGTGCTCGCCACAGTCCACGGCCAACTCCACCACTTGCTACGGCAATGGAAGCGGACCAGTCTACACCGCATTCATCAAGGACATGATCAATGTAGTTCTCAGCAGCGGTTAGCGCGTAATCTGGGCATGGGCTACGCAGGCCTGATTCGGCTATGATGCGACCGGTACCCAAGGGGAGAGATATCTTATGGACAAGTTTGTTCTTCTTAACTTGTCCAATTTGCGCGCTTCCGCCACCGACTTCGAACATCATATCGACCCCGAAGTTTCTGGTGTCCAGCAAGACACCTCTCATACTCAGGTCAGCTTCTTGTTGTGAAGAGATGATGTCTACCCGAACGCCGGTTTCCGAATGAATCTTCTTGATGACCGCGCTGTGGTTTCGGGCCGAACGCATTGCTTCGGTCGCAAAGAGGTAGAGGCCCTCTGCCTTTTGAGATGTTGCGATCGATCTAAAAGTCTTAACGGCCTGGACGAGTTGCTGAACGTTCTCTTTGGGGATCTCGCCTGTCTTCGCCACCACTTCGCCAAGTGGGATCCACTCGTTGAAGTTGTCTAGCCTCATCACAAGGCTCCCGTCGGTTGCCGCTACCAATAGGTGGGCAGTGTTACTTCCAATATCGGCAGCAGCGAAAACACGACTCATGTAGGTCCTAGTATGAACTCAGTTGGGTTCGGCGGACATTGCGTAGAGAGGCTTCCTTAGCGAATGGGCTCAAATTCAAACTGACTTAGGAATCTGAGGTCGTTTTCGAGGAACTGGCGGAGGTCATCGACCCCATAGGCCATCATCGGAATTCGTTCTACTCCCAAGCCGAACGCAAAGCCGCTGTACTTCTCGGTATCGATTCCATATCGCTCCAAGATGTTGGGGTGAATTAACCCGGCACCGCCCAATTCGACCCACCTGCCATTGAAAAGTTTGGGGGTTGAGATGGCATAGTCCACACCCGGTTCCACGAAGGGGAAAAAGTCGGGCCGGAATCGAATTTTGACTTCGTCACCAAACATCGCACGAGCAAAAATTCCGAGGGTCCCTTTTAGGTGGGCCATCGATACCTTTTCGTCGATCATGAAGCAGTCGACTTGGTGGAACGTATGTCCATGGGTTCGATCTACGGCTTCATTGCGGAACGTCCGTCCAACGGTGAAGCATCTTAATGGGGGATTGGTTGTCTCATAGACTCGACCCTGAAGCGCCGTGCATTGCGTCCGCAACAAGTAGTTGTCATCAATGTAAAACGTGTCCTGATCGTCCATGGCAGGATGATCAGGTGGGTAATTCAAAGCGTCGAAGTTGTATTGGAAGAGTTCCAACTCCGGTGATTCCAGATATTGGAAGCCCATACCTCCCAGCACACGTTTGATCTTGTTAGTGGTTTGCTGCAGGATGTGTTCCCGCCCCATGCGGATTGGATCGCCTGGCATGGTGACATCAATCCGTTCGGACTCAAACTGTGCCATTTGTTCGACCGATTTGAGTTGAGATGCCCGCTCGGTGATAAACGCTTCAACTGTAGCTTTTGCAGTATTGACCTTTTGGCCGAATGCCGGTCTATCTTCTTTGGCCAAGCTGCCCAGCTGCTTCATGAGGCCGAGAATGCTGCCGTTCTTACCGAGATACTTCAGCTCGACTTCCCGAAGTGACGCAGTGCTGGTGGCTTCAGATGCCTCTTGAAGTGCGATCGTTTGGAGCTGTTCGGGAGTTTCCATCTGCTTTAGTTGTGCCCTAATTGTGATGCGGAAAGCAATAAGTACCTAAATTGCAAAGATGCGGACTTCAGCGCAACCATTGGCACTTCACCCTTTATCTTTCAGAAAGGCTATTACAATTACACCTGCCGATCTGGGATAGATAGGCGACTTCCAAGGATGGGGGATGTGTGCGTTGGAATTGAATAAACCAGGATCGATATCACCAATTTATACGTTGAGCGGCGAACTTTACGACCATTCACGATGGCTGACGCTGGTCAAGCGTGGCGATGGTACTTGTGTGATGAATCTTGCGGACCTTGCCGAACCCAATGCGTCCTATCGACTGCCCGCGGTTTCCTTTCCCATGGACTTCCTCAGAACGGCAACCTTGGGTGGAACATTCCAAATCAATCTGTCGATCGGATATCTGCTGCTGCGCAAACAGGCTGAGAAAGTAGCCCTGGAATTCGGTGCTGCGGACGGTGAACACGCCACCTCGGCCACATTTTTGGTTGCAGACTTGGTTTCTAGTATGGAGCCGTCGGTGGCTCGCGAATCTCGTGTCGCGTAATCTGTCAAACAACAGACGCGAAATCAAACAGGTTATAGGGCCTGGATGGCTAGCATGTCCTAGGCCCTTTTTGCTTGCCGTTGTGGTTCGCAGACTAATTGTTTAGATTCAAAATTCCACTTCTGCCTCACTTTGAACATTTTCTTGTTGCGCCCATCCTTGGACGCAACTCGCTTATCCTTAACGCATTTGGAACTGACTGATATTGGGCCTATGAACTTTCGGGCTGACCGGTAGACTCTATCCATGGTAACCGAGCGGCTGAGTCTTGATGGCAACCTCCTTGACGACAACAAACTTGCCAAGGTTCTTGACCTATTAAATCATCACGGAGTCACGTTTAAAATCCGTCGATTTCGTGTTGGAGAGTTCTCGCACGAACCTTCATTGATCGATCTGTTTTTGTCGGCGCCGGATCTTCCGACTATGCGCACAGCATTGGAGGAGTGTCGGGCTCATGGTGCCGTCTTCGATACCAAGGAAGTCACTCTCGTTGAGGCAGATATGAACGGCGTCCTCCCCGAGGATTTTCATTCGACAACCAATTTCACGACACACATCCTTTTGGAGGACCAGTGGATCGAGGTCGAGAACCTGGAGATGGATTGCGGTATCAAGGTTTGGAGCGATGGTGGAAAATGGCGTGCTTCGACTTGTGCCATGCATCGCGTTCAAAAGGGTGACCGCTTAGTCGTGGGAATGCAGGGTGTTCGGGTCACTCCTCTGGACGCAGAGCAACGGGATGACGATGAGTTCCGGTTCATGAGTAACGATGTGAGTAGTGAGCGACCAAAGCGCCGAATGATTGCCCATGCGGCGGCGGCAATTCACCGAGCCAAAGATGAGGGCAAGAAGGTCCTTTTAGTCGGAGGTCCGGCTATCATCCACAGTGGAAGCGGACCGTTACTCGCCCAATTGATCGAGCAGGGATGGGTAGATGTTCTGTATGCTGGGAATGCGCTTGCTGCACATGATATTGAGTCCAATATGCTCGGGACGTCATTGGGTGTTGACTTGCAGACGGGAAGTAGCGGACCTCATGGTCACACTCACCATTTGAGGGCTATCAATAGAGTTCGTAGGGCCGGCTCCATTGCTAACGCAGTTGACCAAGGTTTGATTACGGCCGGGGTGATGTATTCCGCAGTGAAGAAGGGAATTCCGTTCGTTCTGTGCGGTTCGATTCGGGACGACGGCCCTTTACCAGATGTTATTACGGACAACGTGGTTGCACAGGATACGATGCGCCAGCATATTGGTGGTGTCGGGGTTTGTCTGATGGTGGCCACTACCTTACACAGCGTTGCTACCGGAAACATCCTGCCTGCCTCGGTTAAGACCTACTGTGTGGATAGCGATGCCGATACGGTCATCAAGTTGACTGATCGGGGAACCCATCAAGCGATCGGGTTGGTCACAGACTGTGAGTTTTTCTTGAATGAGCTTGTTCGTGCATTGGCTGTTGCTTAGTGGGGAGGTAACGGTTAGACCAATTGCATCGCACATTGAAGCTTTGAACAGAAGGCGTTGTATCAATTCTGATTGCTGTGCCGTAGTAACATATCTCTATGCAGCACGCTGGCTTTGATGGACTGAACAACCCGCAGGGTGTCGCGATGATATTCGGTGGATTCTTCTTGATCGCGGGAATCATTATCGGCGGAGCGGGAATGGTCAAACGAGGTTTGCGCAGGGAAAGTGAGATGCGGGCGGAATTGAGACGTCAGCATGCAGCAGCGAAGAAGAATTCCCCTGAGAACTAATCGAGGAATCTTCTTGTCATCGGTATTACGATGAAACTAATCGGTCTACTGGGATGCCTCTCGTTGGCTTCATGGGCAATGGCATGCCGATGGGACCGAGACACGCTGGTTAATGAAGCTACCAAGATGCCGGATGTCATCGAAACGGCGGTTGGGCGATTCCCCCGCAATCCGTCTCTGTTCTATCAGATGCGAATCCAGCGCGCGACTGCCGAGATTGCCAAGTACCCAACCAAGCTCGATCTTTATGACGATGTGGCAGTCGCCTACGATGTCCTCGGGAATGACGATCAGGCCATTTCATGGATCGAAAAGAAGCATCGACAGATGGGAGATCTGAGCCGAGCTACTTTTGGAAAAGCAGAACTGAATCCTTTTTCCGATGCGGCTTACCGCTACTATGCCAATGCTGGGACGTTTTGGATTCACCGCTGGATCAAGAACGGAGCCAAAGAGGGTGAACTTAGCCAGGCCGAACACGCTCGGTCTTTAATTGCAGCGGCAATCCAGATTAACCCCAATGCTCACTTCGGTCGGGAAGTGGTTCAGCTTGCAGTGATTGACTGGATCATACAGGTGCAGAGTGGCGATGGGACAATGTCGCTGGGTGATTACCTGTACTTTGTGGGGCGTAATGCCCCAGGTAAACGGCAAGACAATCTGAATAAGTGGGTGAAAGGGGCAGTGGGGCTGATCGTTCTCGGAAATGCTTGGGAGAGCCCCGATATGTTTGGAGCGCTTGCCAAACTGGTTGACGAGGCACGTTATACCGGGCTCTCCAAAATAGGCATCTTCGTACGACAGCGCCAATCGGAGTTGCTTAAGCAAGGGCATAAGCCACTCTGGTCAGCGAAGGGTGGCGACCCTGATGTCTCGGGACACTATGGTGATGGGGCGCGTATCAAAAGTGAGTTCCTTCGATTGAGGGAAGAAGCGGACAGTTGGCAAAAGGATCGGACAGACTTTATGATGGTCCGACTCAAGGCTGGGCGACATCCGGACACCGATTCCCACTTCTGGGATGGGTATGTTTCCAAGCCTGCGCCCCAGATTCACTATCCATTTTGGGAAACACTTCAACCTGAAACCATTCTCTATGCTGAAGTGGTGACAGTTCTTTCATCACCTTTCATTGTGTTCTTCGTCATTCGGCGAGTGAAACGACGCAGAAAGAGCCTGCTAAATAGCTAGATTTAGGGGCTTAGAGGCGATTTAGCATTGGACTGGCTTGCCGGACGTGACACAATCTCAAAAGTTGCCCCATCAGGTACCCGCTAGGTTCATGTCGTTGCCGGTCAAAGTCCCGATTTTGATGTATCACAAGATTGAAAGGGTCAATCGTCGATCCCTTGTGCCGGGACATTACGTGAGCCCATCCCTTTTTAAAAAGCAGATGGCGGTCTTGGCCGCGCTTGGGTACACACCAGTCGCTCTTTCCAGCCTATATCGAGAGGAAGTGAAGCTGCCTCGCAAACCGATCGTCATCACGTTTGATGACGGTTATGTTAATTACCTAACCAACGCCCTCCCCATCCTGCAGAGCCAGAAATTTGTCGCCACCGTCTTCTTGGTGGCAAATCTATTGGATGGGACCAACGTCTGGGATGTTAAGTTGGGCGACGTTGAAGAGAGGTTGATGAGCGTGGATCAAATTTTGGAATGTCATCGCTTGGGGACCGAATTTGGGTCTCACACCTTGGATCACGCGGATTTGGATGCTGTCTCAAAAGACGAAGCTCGGCGACAGATTGTGGAATCCAAATCGAAATTGGAATCTGACTTGGGAATCCCAATTGAAACTTTCTGCTACCCATACGGTCGGAAAAACCGAGACGTGATGCAGATGGTGCAGGACGCGGGATATCGATTGGCTTGTTCGACGGAGAAAGGAATCAACACCGAAAGTACGGATCGGTTCGCCCTTCGAAGAATCAACGTTCGTCGAGATACCTCTGTGCCAGTCTTTGTTATGAAATTATTGCGGGGCCAACGGCATGAGCGCTGATCGTCCGCTGCGTATTCTACAGGTCTGTAGCGCCAGTGAGGCAATCTATGGGGCGGTACAGAGCCTTATGACGCTCGCCCGGGCCCAGCGCGCGGCAGGGCATCATGTTGAGTTCGTGACGTTTAAAGGAAAGGTCTTCGGAAGCCAGGTGAGGGACGAAGGGTTTGTGACTCACGAAGTCCAACATCGCACAAAGATCGATCCGCTTGCGATCCTTCATATGCGGCGACTCATCAAGCAAGGGAGATTTGATGTTGTTCACACACATCTTTCGACTTCAAGTGTCAATGGTTGTTTGGCAGCGCGTGCGGCAAAAGTGCCCTCAGTTGCTACCGTTCATGGCATGAGCGGGAGAATGAGTTTTGCGGCTGCTACTCAAATGATCGCCGTATCGGAAGAAATCAAGAGGCATTTGGTTAAGCAAGGAGCCAAGGCCGATCAGGTCTCGGTCGTATATAACGGATTTGATTTTCCCAACGCATCAGGCCGGCCCAGCATCGCCCGTCCTGAGTTTCCCGTGGTGGGAACAGTTTCACGAGTGACGCCTCTCAAAGGGATTGAAGATGCACTCCGGGCCGTAAAGTTACTCTCTCAAGAGTTTCCATCAGTTAGCTATCTCGTTGTTGGTGATGGAAAGGGCTTAGAAGCATGCCAAATACTTGCTACGGAATTGGGGATTGCAGACCGGGTTCAGTTTGTCGGTTACCGAAAGGACATTGAGACGTATCTTTCCCAGATGGATTTGTTCCTCTTTCCTTCACTGAAAGAGGGAATGGGATTAGCCCTGGTAGAAGCCATGGCCATGGGTCTGGCTACGGTCGCAACAAATGTGGGAGGAATTCCCGAGGTCATCAAACCTGAGTGCGGCATTTTGGTTCCACCGCAGTCGCCAGAGGAATTGGCTGAAAGTGCAGGAGTCTTGCTACGGGATCATGATCGACGAGCCAAAATGGAATCTGCGGCAATCGAACGTGCCGGGACAGTATTTAGTGTCGATTCGATGCAAAGAGAGACCCTAAAGGTTTACCGCGGTCTCCTGACTAGGTAGACCGCGGTAAAGGGTTTATTGATTTCCGGCGTTGAGCCGTTTCTCTAATTCTTCTAGCTGCTTTTCTGCTTCACTGGTTGTAGCTCCACCAGTGGCGGGGACACCAGGTGCTCCGGGAGCGCCCGATCCGGCCGAGACGCTGACGGTTTGGGTAGTGTCCACCGATGAAGCCGGAGCTGCTCTCAACCCAAGTCGCTCTTCAAGCTTGTCCAATTCGCTTTCTGCTTCCAAATCGCGAGCCTTGTCTTCCATCGTCATGATCTTGCCTTGAAGAGACTGGCCAAACATTTCTTGTCGAGCGGCGGCTTCGCTTTGAGCGTTTCGAATCTTCTCCTGAGCGGCGCCGAATCCTTCAAATTGGTTTTCAAAGGTCAGGCCGTCGAGGGCTTTGGTGATCGAATTCTGAATCTGAGCCTGCTGCCACTGGGCCTTGAGCGCAAGTGCTTCTCCAAGCTTCTTACGAACCTCTTCTTCCTGTCGCTTGATCGCGACTTTAACTTGCTCAACTGTTTGAGCAGCGGCATCGTATGACTGCTGGAGAGTCGTGACCGAAGCGTCGTTGTTCATCTTCTCGCGCATGAACTGGGTAGCCAAGTCCCGATCACCCTGCTTGAGGGCCATGGTGGCTCGTGCTTCGAGTTCCGCAGACTTCTTTTTAGCATCGTCCAGCATGCTCTGAAGCCGATTCTTTTGGGTGATAGCCTGGACCGCTTTCTCCCGATTGGCGATGAGGGCACCCTGCATGTCTCGGCGGGCTTGGTCCAGCATCATGTCTGGGCTCTCGAGTTGGTCCATTCCTCGGTTAAAAAGTGCTTTGATCCAGTTGAAAAAGCGATTCATCGTATGTTCCGACAATCCTACGTTCAGGTTGACGCAATTATACACGCGGCTTGAATTAACGGGTTGCAGTTCAGGCGTGCATCGTGGGCAAATGACCTAGGACCATTTGCTTGAAGTAGGTTCTAATTGGTTTTTATTATAGGTGTAGTGTGGAGAACTTCTCCGGATCATTTTAGGAATTGTTGAAACGATGCGGTGACAGCCAAGCGGCATAGGTATAATTTGTCGAGTTTGGCCGAGACCTCTCAGCCATAGCACCCACTGTTTTCGGAGGAACGTTTAGTAGCATGCCAGGTACCGGCAAAGTCATTCAAGTTATGGGCCCAGTCGTAGACTGTCGCTTTTCAACCGATTCTCTTCCTGAGATCTATAACGCAGTCATCATCTCAGACGAAGCCCATGGTGTGCATCTGACGTGTGAAGTCGCCCAACACCTTGGCGATGACATCGTTCGAACGATCGCTCTTGCTTCTACCGACGGTCTCGTGCGCGGTATGTCAGTTATCGATACTGGCGGCCCAATCACGGTTCCTGTTGGTGAAGTCACGCTTGGTCGCGTCTTTAACGTTCTCGGTGAGCCCATCGACAACGAAGGCCCTGCCAACGCAGAAGTTCGACTTCCGATTCACCGCCAGCCTCCTCAGTTTGATGAACAGTCAACCAAGGTTGAGCTGCTTCAGACAGGTCTGAAAGTTATCGATTTGATGATCCCATTTAACAAGGGTGGAAAGATCGGTCTCTTCGGTGGTGCAGGTCTGGGTAAGACCGTTTTGATTCAGGAGCTCATCCGAAACATTGCGGTTGAAGCTTCTGGTGTATCCATGTTTGCTGGTGTTGGAGAGCGGACCCGTGAAGGGAACGACCTCTGGCGCGAAATGAAGGAAACAGAGTTCAAGGACGCCAATGGCAACATGATGCGCGTTATTGACAAGACGGCCATGGTGTTCGGTCAGATGAACGAGCCGCCTGGAGCTCGTCTTCGAGTTGCCTTGACCGCTCTTACGATGGCTGAGTACTTCCGAGACGTGGTCGGAACGGACGTTCTTATCTTTATTGATAACATTTTCCGATTCGTTCAAGCAGGTTCCGAGGTTTCCGCGCTTCTGGGACGAATGCCCAGCGCTGTTGGTTACCAGCCTACGCTGGCAACTGAAATGGGTGGTCTGCAAGAGCGAATCACTTCAACCAAGAAGGGTTCGGTTACTTCGGTTCAGGCGGTCTACGTTCCGGCTGACGACCCCTCTGACCCTGCTCCTGCTACGACGTTTGCTCACCTTGACGCTTACGTTTATCTGGATCGTGGTATCGCTTCGAAGGGTCTATATCCAGCGGTTGACCCGCTTGCTTCGACCTCGAAGAATCTTGACCCCCGTGTGGTCGGTCAGGCTCACTACGATACGGCTCGACGCGTTCAGCAGACGCTTCAGCGATATAAGGAACTTCAGGACATCATCGCGATTCTGGGTATCGACGAACTTTCGGACGACGACAAGACACTTGTTGCTCGTGCTCGAAAGATTGAGCGATTCCTGTCGCAGCCAAACTTTGTTGCAGAGCAGTTCACCGGCAACCCCGGTCGATATGTCCCAGTTGAAGAGACAGTTGCTGCATTCCAAGAGTTGGTCGATGGAAATCTGGACGACATTCCTGAACAGGCATTCCTTTATTGTGGTGGTCTAGATGACGTTCGCGAGAAGGCAAAGAAGCTTCAGGCTGTAGGCGCTTAAGAATATGGCAAACCAGATTTTTCTTTCGGTTGTGGCACCCGACAAAGCGGTTGTCGAGGAGAGCGTCGTTTCGATCGTTGCTCCGGGCTCCGAGGGTTATCTGGGTGTTATGGCTGGGCACGTACCGGTTATCGCCTCTCTGAAACCTGGTCTCTTAGAGTTCACCGACGCAAGTTCGAATCGACATTACGTTTATGTCGGTGGTGGATTTGCTGAGATTCAGGGTGACAAGGTTACGATCTTGGCTGATGAAGCGGAACGAGCTCCGGAAATTGATTTGGCGAAGGCTGAGGCTTTATTGGACGAGGCTCGCAAAGCTCTTAGAGGCGAAGCAAGCACGGTCAATGAAGCAGATGCCGTTCAGGAAGTTGAGAGAGCCGTGCATCGAATTCGTGCAGCACGAGCGGCACGATAACCTAACTCCCATCTTCGAGCCCTGCCGATCAAAAGATCGGTGGGGCTTTTTTGTTTTGCCCCCTTCAGTCAAACTTTTAACTGCCGACGATCCCGCGATTTCAAAGGTAGGATAATCCATGGCCGGCCAACGAGAGATTATCCAAGAAGTATTGCCCCAGGCGATTGCAATCCGACACGACCTGCATGCTCATCCTGAACTGGGATATAAGGAAGTTCGAACTTCTCAAATTGTACAAAAGCGATTGGCTGATTTGGGCGTTTCCTTCGAGCGTGGGTTGGCTGGTGGGACAGGCGTTCTCGGTTGGCTGCCTGCGACGATTGATCCAAACAATGCCAAAACGGTTGCCCTTCGCGCGGATATGGATGCTTTGCCTATTGTCGAGAACACGGGGGTGGATTATTGCTCGGTTAACCCTGGTGTGATGCATGCGTGTGGGCATGATGGCCATACCACGATTTTGTTGACATCGGCCGAAGTCCTTAGTCGCCAATCGGAGAGGCCAAATAATGTGCTCTTTGTCTTTCAACCTGCTGAGGAAGGAGGAGCTGGAGGAGATCGTCTCTGCAAAGAGGGCGCTCTAAAGGGAACGATTATTGGTAAGCCTGTCGATAAGATCTTTGGGCTTCACGGGTTTCCAGGAGCAGAAGTTGGGCATGTCACGGTGCGCAACGGGCCGATGTTGGCCGCAGCCACTGAGATGGAGATCAGAATTCAAGGGAAAGGGAGTCACGCAGCCTATCCGCATTTTGGGATTGACCCGATCGTTGTCGCTGCCCACATTGTTACTGCCCTGCAAACGATTCCATCTCGGACCGTCAACCCTCTGGACTCTATAGTGATCACGATAGGAAAAATTCTGGCTGGTGTTGCACATAACGTTATTCCCGACACCGCCTTTCTGCACGGCACTCTCCGAACCTTAAAGACCGAAGTTGACGATTTGGCAAAGCGTCGGATTCAGGAGGTAGTCACAGGAATTGCTTCTGCGATGGGTGCTACTGCAACGGTAGAGTTTGTCGGAGCATATCCAGTGACGTTCAATGATCCAGGGGCTACGGATGAATTCAGAAGCGTTGCGCAGCGGGTTTTGGGAAGTAGTTTCTTACATGAAGAGCCTCATCCATCCATGGGTGGCGAGGATTTCAGCTTTTATGGAAAGGAAGTTCCGGCATCGTTCTTTTTCCTGGGGCTAAGACCAAGAGGTCAGGCATCTTATGCCAACCTCCATGCACCCGATTTCAATTTTAACGATGATGCGATTCCAACCGGTGTTTTGCTGATGACCGAGCTTGCTCTGGCGAAATAACCAAAAATCCCATCAAATCAAGAAAAAACGCGGAGACGCTGAAAGGAGAGCAAAGCACGTCTCCGCGAAGAGAGCGTCAGGGCCAAATTCTTCGTTAAGATTTGAAAAAAATTCAAACTGTGAGAACTTTAGCTGCTTGACTTCGGTTGCAGTATAGACGGATCAAGCGATTGATCCGCGATGATCTTCATTGCTTATGTTGCCGCAAATTACGTGTCGATACTTATCGTGCACTTGTTCACTCATGGCCAGACAAACTGAAAGGTTCGCAATTTGTGCCTCAATTAGCATCGAAGTCAGCCGAACTTCGGGTTATGCTCCCCTGTGGGTGTATACTCCCAATCCAACCTACTTAGGGAGGTGCGCAGCCCTTGGCCGCCGCCATTGAAACCAAACAGCTAACCAAAAGCTATAAATCAAAACAGGCAGGGACGATCAACGTCGTCGACCATCTCGATCTTCATGTTGAAGAGGGCGAGATTTTCGGCTTTCTTGGTCCGAACGGTGCCGGTAAAACTACAACGATCAAGATGCTCCTCGGCATCATTTATCCGACCTCTGGCGAAGGATACGTCCTTGGCAAAGAGATCGGTGATATGGATGTCCACCGCCTCATCAGCTATGTTCCCGAACGACCTTACTATTACGAACACATGACGGGTCTGGAACTTCTCAAGTTCTATGGATCGCTGTTCGGAATTACCGATAAGGAGAAGTTCATCAAGCTCTTGGAGAAGGTCAATCTTCACCGAGACATGACAAAGACGATCTCGCAATATTCGAAGGGTATGCAACAGCGCGTTGGGCTTGCTCAAAGCTTGTTGAACGACCCCAAGCTATTGTTCTTGGACGAGCCTACGGGTGGTTTGGACCCTATCGCCCATCGCGAGATTCGAGACCTTATTCTCAGCTTTAGAGATGAAGGGCGCACTGTCTTTATTTCCAGTCACGAGCTCAGCGAAGTCGAATTAATCTGCGATCGCGTCGCCATTATCAACAGGGGCGTTATTGCACGACAAGGAAAGCTCAGTGAACTGCTTAAGGGTGGTCGAATAGAGATCACGGCTGAAGGCGTTGCTGAAGGCCTTCTGAAGGATATGAAAATCACCGATGCCAATCTTCGTGTGGTTGGAAATGGATTCCTTCTTGATATGCCTGAAGAGAACGACCCGAACAGCGTTATCGACGCCATCCGAGGCCAAAATGGTCGCGTGATCAGCATCGTGCCGCGACGAAAGCGACTGGAAGACCTCTTTGTCGAAACAGTTTCTAATAAAGGAGCAAATTCGTGAGGCCGATTCTAGCTATTGCATCCACCACCGTCGGTGAGGCGATCCGCAGAAAGGTTCTGTTGATCATTCTCCTTATTGGCGTTCTTTTTATCGTCGTCGCTCCCGGTCTGGGAATTTTGTCTGCTCGATCTGAAACTACGGTTCTCAAGAGCTTTATGCTCGGCGTTATCCAAGGTGTCAGTGCGATCATCGCCGTTATCTTGACGGTTTACATGATTCCGAACGAGATTGAGCGCAGAACGATTTACACGATCCTTTCAAAGCCAGTTCAACGCTGGCATTTCTTGGTTGGTAAATATTTCGGCGCTGTGGCTTCTTTGTTCCTCATGATGGTCCTTATGTCGGCCGTTATGGGTCTGATGTTCTTCCTGCAGCAGCAGAGTAAGAACCCAGGCGAAGTTGCCGAGCTGATGAAAGGTCCGATGATGTACTTCGTGCAGATGAGCTTGCTCGCTGCAGTTGCGATCTGCTTCTCAACCTTCGTTGCCCCACTTGTAAACTTCTTCTTAACCGTTGGCGTCTTCTTGGTTGGTGTTTTCTTCAATCCTCTGTTCCAGAGCTTGCAGGACAACCAGAACACTGCTCCGATGGTCAAGGGTATTGCCCGACTGGTCAACACCGTTCTTCCGAACTTTGCCAACTATAACGTTCAGAACCCTCTGATCAACCCAACGTCGGCAATTCAGAATGAAGGTCGTTACTACTTGGGAATTACGGTTTACGGTGTGGTTTACATCGGCATCCTGCTGATCATCGGAATCTTGATCTTTGATCGACGAGAGGTCTAACAGAAGATGAAGAGAAGAACCAGCCCCCTATTGCTTGGAGTTTTGGCCTTCGCATTTTTGTGCCAAGGCCTCCTTCAACGACTGGTGATTTTCGATACCTGGTCAAAGGACTATAACCCTGGTAAGGGCAAGATGTTTACTGGAGCAATGTCTCCAGATCAGATGCTTGCGGTTCTTGGTGGTTTCCGTGAAATTACTGCTGGAATCCTTTGGGTAAAGGCAGATACGTTCTTCGATCAAGGCAACTACGACGCGATTCTTCCTTTGATTCGTCTCGTAACTCTCCTTGACCCGAATGAGATCGATGTCTACGCAACCGGAATGTGGCACATTGGCTACAACTTCACGGATGAAGAACAACGATCTGATCGACGGTACATTCCATCTGCGCTGGCACTTGGAAAGGAAGGCACTCGCCAGAATCCTGACACCTACGAGCTTTTCTTCGAAGAAGGATGGCTTTGGTATCACAAGATCGACGACGATTATGACAACGCGGTGAAGTGGTTCAAAGAAGCACAGACCAAGAAGGACATGATGACTGCTCGAAAGAACCTGCTCGGTATGGCATATCAGCGTACCGGTCAGATCGGAAACAGCATCGACACCTATTACAATCTGTACGACGAAGCCGTGAAGCGCTATCAAACCGAGAACGCTTTTGGTAACCACCAAAATCGAGACACTCTGGAAAGCAACTTGGATAACATGCTGGTCCGAAAGGTACAGCGTGGAGTTCAGGCCGAGCTTGAAAAGAGGCCTCTCACCGGATACGACGCAGATCCTCCTTTCGATGTTGGCTTTAGTGTCAAGGCGACTGTTGTTGAACCCAACATCATTCGTTTCGAAGGAACCTGGAATGTTCTTCCGGTAGGTACGCGAATTCGAGTTGTGTTGCGCGATGCGGATTATCCTCACGCGAAGGCAGCTGGAATGGAGTGGGATTACTCGAGCGATGTTAATCTCGATCCTCCCCGGGACAGGACCTTCATGCAGGAGCAGCTGTTCGTCAAGAACCGCCGTTTCAACAAGAAGGTAGACATGAGTAAGGACCCGACCATGTATCCGTTCACTTCGGACAAGTACGTGCTCGAGTTCTACTACAACCCGCGTAGCGCTCCACCTCACATTCAAGACAAGTTCAGTTGGAGTGGAGAAGGACTTACGGATAAGAACTACTTGAGAACAGACGTTCGTCCAAACCAGCGCGTCGTTTTCTGCTCAATTCCGATTACTCGCGATATGGTCAAGCGTCGCGGCGAATGGGTCGACAAGGTTCCGGTTGTAAAAACTCAGAACTATCTTGAATCGGCTCCAGATGCTGGACGCGGTGATGATGATGCAGTCCTCAAGATTCCATCACTTCGCGGGAGCTCCGGCAAGTAAACTAACAACATGCTCCAGTCGCCCCCGGCGGTCTGCTAAACTCAGTGGACCGCCGGGAACTGCGCGGCAGCAGGTCGGTGAACCCCGTCAGGACCGGAAGGTAGCAGCGGTAAGTCGATTCTCTGTGCGACGCACCATTCCCGGCGACTTGGAGCATTTACCTTTTTAAGCAATCGGATTTTGGCGTGGCGTATTTATCCCTCTACCGCAAATATCGCAGTCAGACTTTTGCTGACTTGATTGGCCAAGATCACGTCGTCCGCACCCTTCAAAATGCAATTGCATCGGGTCGAGTTTCTCACAGTTACCTTTTCACTGGACCACGTGGGACAGGAAAGACATCTACTGCCCGCCTTTTGGCTAAAGCACTTTGTTGTGAGAATGGGCCAAGTGCCGAACCGGACGATACCTGTGAAATCTGTCATTCCATCACGCTAGGCAGTTGTGTCGATGTCATAGAGATGGACGCCGCCAGCGAATCTGGGGTTGATGAAATCCGAGAGCAGATTGTGGAAGCGGTTGAATATCGGCCGATGATCTGTCGGTACAAGATTTTTATCATTGACGAGGTTCATGACCTGTCGCCAAAGGCATTCGATGCGCTGTTGAAGACGATTGAGGAACCGCCCGCGCATATCATTTTTATCTTGGCAACCACCGAATTCAACAAGGTGCCTCCAACTATACGGTCACGATGTCAAAAGTTCGAATTTCATCGTGCGAGCATGCAAGATTTGGTCGGCCGCCTTACCTATGTTGCTGAGCAGGAGAATATTCAAGCCGAGCCTGCAGCCATATCAGCGATTGCCCGAATGGCAGACGGCGGGTATCGAGACGGACTTACGCTTCTCGAACAGGCCATTCTGACATCTGATGGAGCAATAACACTTCAGCAGGTATACGACCAGCTCGGCCTGGTTTCCGAGGAGATCGTAGATCGGATCTTGGTCGCGATCAAGGAATGCGACGTTCCTCAGATCATGGAATTACTCGCGATGGTTGCCAGACTTGGGCGAGACCCCCGTGCAGTGCTTGAATCCATGATGCATCGAATGTCGGATTTAACCCGGGCGTCGTATCAGGTTTCATTGGATGCTGGTGCCGAATCTACGCGAGAAGCAGCTCTGTACGAGACGGCATCACGTATTGGGCGAGATACGATTTTGAGATATCGATCCGAGATCGCTGAAGCGCATAAGACGATCCGAGATATTTCTCTTCCGCGACTTTGGCTAGAAGCCGAATTGATTAGGTTAGCGACTGCCCCTTCCAAATTGGAAGTTGCTCAGCCGAAATCTGCTGCCGCACCTGCGATTACTCCACAACCACGGCAAGAGGCACCGAAACCTAAGCCGCAAGTTGCTCCTGAAAATCTGAAACCAGTCGATCCTGCGCCAGAAGGCAGACCGATTCCGCAGAGTACTCCTGTTGCTAAAAACGAAGAGGTAGAGCCTTCTAGGATAGTAGAGGATAGAGAGTCGACAGTTGCAACGGAAAGTGGCCCCGATACAACATGGAAGAAGGCAATCGCGGACATCACGAAAGTTTCGCGTATCCTCGGTCTCAAGCTCGATGATACAGTTGCAACCGTTGCAGACGGAAAGGTTGTCATCGAAGTTGGACCAGGTACGTTGGATTGGCTAAAGAGTAAGCCTGCGACAAAGCCAGTCATTGTAGAAGCAGTTCAACGCTATTTCGGTGCCAATTTGGACGTCGAATATGCGGTAAAGAAGCGAGAGGGAGGACTTGAGGGTTCAGGCGCGGTAGAATTGCCCGCAGAAGGTCCAGCGCTTGCTGAACTAGCACGACAAGTTTTTGGGGCTGATGCCCTGAATCAATTGCAGGAAAAGAATTCAAACGGTGGTACAGCCGCGCAAGAGGCAACACCGGAAGAGTAGGAACACAAGATGAAATTGCCTAAGAACTTTGGGCCGCAGGGATTCGGCGGCATGATGCAGCAGATGCAGTCAGCAATGGCTCGAGCGAGAAGTCTCGAGGATGAACTGGCAAGTGAAAGAATTGCCATTGATAAGGGCCCAGTAAAGGCTCTGTTTAATGGTACTGGTGAACTGATGAAGCTGGCGATTGACCCCAGCATCGTAGACCCTGAAGATGTTGAGGCGCTGGAAGACCTGATCGTAAGTGCCGTTCGAGATGGTTTTAATTCCGCTACTGAACTGAGAAATTCGAAGGTTCAGGATATCATGCCGAACATCCCTGACATTCCTGGTCTCGGTTAATTCAAAATCTTTCGCGTGAGATCTGCTTCCTGGCGCTATCAGCAGTAGGAGGCAGATTTCTGTGCTTATTGAACTAGAATCATGCTGTTTGCTCGTCCTTTGGCTGAACTGATTGCAGAATTGGAGAAGCTCCCCGGTGTCGGTCCCAAGTCAGCACAGCGTCTTGCATACCACCTCCTTCGGGTTACCGACCACGAAGCCAATCGACTTGCCGATGCCATCCGCAATGCCAAGCTAAAACTCCGTTTCTGTGAGCAATGTCAAAACATCTCAGAACATGCCGTTTGTGAGATTTGCCAGGAACCGCGTCGCGACCGTAGTTTGATCTGCGTTGTCGCTGAACCCAGAGACATTGCGGCCCTTGAGAGAATTCATGAATACAAAGGGCGTTACCATGTGCTTCATGGTCTATTGAGCCCGATGGACGGGGTTGGCCCCGATCAACTCCGGGTGAAGGAATTATTGGGCCGATTAACCAGTAGTGAAGTTGTGGAGATCATTCTGGCGACAAACCCAACGATTGAAGGAGATGCTACAGCTCTCTATCTCGCTCGGCTCCTGAAGCCGATGGGGTTAAAGGTCACGCGGTTAGCCCACGGTATGCCTATTGGTGGGGAACTAGATTATGCAGACTCGGCAACTTTGCTCAGTGCGCTTGAATATCGGCGAGAGGTGTAATCTGTTTTACTGCGGCACGTTTTGGATTTGGGCAACGACAATGGTTGAATTAGACGTCAGAAGCTAGGGGTGATGGGCACGTGATTTCTCTTATTTTTGCGACGTGGCTTGTATCCAAATCCGGTCTCAAATTGGCTTCACCCGTTGTTGCTGGAATCAAAGGGTTTGTGGTTGATCCTATCGTTCAACTCTCCATCGACGGCAAACAGGAATCAGACTTTGGATTGTCGATGACCACAAGGCATTCCATAGTGGTCAATAAAGATGACGCTGGCCTTGCTCGAAAGCTCACGGTAAACGGCAAGGAAGTTGCTACTGCTGAACTGGAGTCTCCCGGGGATGGAGCTCATCCTGTTTTGAATGCGTTGGGTCTCACCGTGTTGAATGGCATGGCGATTGGCATCGATTACGCAAAAAATCAAATTACCTTTTGGCCAGGTGGAAAGCTTTCAGAAGACGATGCCAAAGCTTGGGTAATGCGGTCTCCAAAGTGGATTTCGGACGCCACATTCTGGAAGACCAAGATATCCCGCCGAGCAGAGGTTGCTCCAGTCGTGCCGGTCAACATTGATGGAAAGCAACTAGAACTCCTGCTTCGTATCGGAAAGGAGGGGACATCGTTTGCAAAAGGTGCCGAGCCAGACGGGGGAACATCCATTGAATATGGCCCTGGTGGTAATCAAGCTCTGATCGGAAATGTCGGTGTTGGTCCCACCACGCTGCCTTGGGCTTTGTATTTCCGGGGTGTCAGTTATGATCCGAGGAAGGCAATTGACTCGAACATCGTAGGCACTTTGACCACCGATGACCTTCTATCGCGGCGAGTCATCGTGGATCTTGCCGGCGGCCAACTTTATGCCGAGCAGCTTCCCAAGGATGCTCAGATGTCCATGTTCCTAACAGAGTGGTTTCAGCTACCTCTCGAAGTTCAAGGCAATAAGATACTAATCAGGGAGATGCCGGGAACCCACTTCTTCGCCCAGCTTTCGCCGATCTACGATAGTGAGGTTTTGGAGATTATGGGGCAACCTGCAGAGTCGATCATTGGCGCGGCCAACGATTTCTCAGGCGAGCATAGGCTGTTTCTCAAAGTACTCTTCGAGAAGGTTTGGCGAGGATTCAAAGTGAAGATCAAGCGACCGAACGGTGATGTCACAGAAGTTTCGTTCGACCCACCCAAATAAAGTCAGTCCAGCAAGGTCCGAATCAAATCAGCACGCTGACGGCCCGCAACTTCTTCACGAGACGATCCACGTAGTTCCAAAGTGGTCAATGCCGCATCAGTGTCCCGGGGAGACATCTCAAAACCAGGAATTTCATCTGAAGCTGCCCATCGCATCCATCCCAACACTCTCATTCCGTCGGCTAGTGAAAGAGTAGGCGATGATAATGCGAAATCTGCTGCCTGTTTGGCCCGCTCATGAAGCGCATCGCGCCCAACGGTCCGACGAGCCAGTCGTTCTTCGTTGAGCAAGTATTCGCAGGCTCCAGCAAATTCAGATCGGGAGCCACCGATAACGCTCACCTGAGCGTAGGCACCGATGGCACGGCTTGACTCTCCGAACAGCCCTCTTACGGCGATTCCCTTCACGGCAAGGGCTTTGATCACAGAGGGCAAGCGGCGCATTTGAGCCAGCCCGATCAGGTGAAACATGCAGGAATGCCTTCGACCTTCTCCGCAATTAAAAGGGCTGGAACTGAGGTAGCCAAAATCTGGTGAGTAAGAGAAAGTTAGTCGGGTTTCCAACGCGTTTAGGCAGGTGTATGCATTGTGATCAGAGTTCTGAAGCGACCATCCTGCGCTGAGCGCTTGAATTCGGAGGTGGTCTTCTTCATTCACCATCAGGCTTATTGAACGGTCAGCATCGACCATAAATGCTCGACCAGGAAGGGTCCATTCGAAGTCTGGAGATACCAGACGACAGCCGACAAGGTGGTCCCGCTCAGCATTGGTGAGTCCTTTGTAAATCTCTAGCTGAGACTGCACACTTCGTGCAGCATCCAAGATCTCCTGCATGATCTGCATAAGCTCAGATTCTGAAGCACGGTTGGGAAAGCGATGCGAGCGAATATTACGCATAACCCTCGTTCGAGAGCTAAGGACTACGTCACCATGAGGCGCGTCATCAGACAGCCACGCTGGCTTTGGCATGGAGCGCAAAACCATTTTCTTCCATGCTTCTGAATCTCTATCGCCACGACGCATACATCCGGAGTGTACTCACCAAGAGTCGAATCCACCCCAGTAACTAGGTCTGGGCAAAGAAAAAGAGCGGAGTAGCAATTGCCACTCCGCTCTTGAACAGATTCTTTACTCTTTATCAGCTGCAGGCGCTGCGGCAGGAGCTGGAGCCTGCGCTTGAGCCTGGTCATTGTTTCGCGGAGCATATCGCTCGCGACGACCGCTGAACTCTCGTCGGTCCGAACCCATTTCTTGAACGGTGAACGGAAGGAGAGCCATTTCTCGAGCTCGTCGGATCGCTTCGGAGATCATTCGTTGCTGACCAGCGGTGTTACCGCTCTGTCGGCTTGGAACAATCTTGCCGCGATCGTTGAGGAAGCGTCGGAGGATGTTGACCTCTTTATAGTCGACGGTATAAATCTTGTTGGCGGTCAAATAGCTAACCTTACGGCGTCGCTTGCCACGAAGGCGGGGACCGCCTTCCATTGCGTCCTTGTCCGCTCGCGGGATAGCCAATCGGTCTCCGCTGATATTCTCACCGCGTTGCGGCTTTACTGTTTCTTCGCTCATTCTTTTCTAATTCTTCCAGAAGCTTTCGCCCGTGCTGACCTACAAGTATAGCACAGGCACATAATGCATCTATGCTTGGAGTTTTCGTCACCGCATTGTTTACCCTTGGAACGATCGGTTTTGGGCGATTTTTGTTGTCACGTTGGGCCTCAGACTGGGATCCTGCGGAGAAAACAGGGATTTTTGGATTGGTGGGGCTCGGAACAATGGGTCTCCTCACTCTTTTCTTGGGCTTATTGCCCGATGGTCTCCACTGGGGATTGTTCGTCATTGGTGGAATAGCTGTTTGGGGATTTGTCCATTTGGTCCAGATGTACAAGGCTGGCGAAACCAAATTTGCCAAACCTGAAGGCATAAACCTTCTGTTTGTTCTGGCGATCGGAATGGCAGCATTGTTTGCCTTGGTAGGAGTACTCGCGCCGAGCGACACACTTGATTGGGACACATTGGCCTACCACTTGGCGGTGCCAAAGCTATGGCTCCAAGTCGGTCAAATCCATTTCATCCCTTACATCCACCACAGTAATTTCCCCAGCACCATTGAAGACCTTTACGTCTGGGGCTTAACCTGGGGGGGACAAAGTGGGGCAAAGGCTTTTTCCTTGATGTATTTGGTTCTCGGTGTGATTGCTATCTTCGGAATCTGCCGACGGCAATACTCCGCTCAAGCAGCCTGGTGGGCAGCATTGTGTTTTGCCACTGTTCCAGTCGTAATGTGGGAGAGTGGAACTGGTTACATCGACGTAGCTCACGGCCTTTACGGTGGTCTGGGAGTTCTATTTGTCGCTCGCTGGTTGACTGGGAAGACCAATAAGTCTGATCTGATTCTGGCGGGCGTACTGTTGGGATTTGCTGCCGGAACGAAGTACACCGGGCTGCAAACGATCGGAGTTACCGGTCTCGTCATCCTGATAGCAATGGCTCAGAGAAAAGCATCAGCTGAAGGCTTTAAGTCTGCCCTTCTAGTTGCGGGGATCGCCATGGTTGTTTCCGGTTCTTGGTATGTCAAAAACGTCGTTCAGACCGGTAACCCTGTTTATCCTTTCTTCTACGAGAAATTCGGTGGCAAGAATTGGGATCAACGACGTGCAGATGTCTATCGAGAAGAGCAGCAGAAGTTTGGAGCAGGTTTGGAATCTGAGCGCCACAGCCCCACACAACTGGGAAATGCAGTTCTTGGACTTGCCTATCAGCCTGGTCGATATGTGAATCCTCAGGAGGATTTAGGCTTGGGCACCCCCTTGGGTGCAGTGGGCTTGGTTGTGATAGCCGGTGCACTTATCTGGGGATTATCCGGTCGTCTTCAAAGATTTGAAGTGGCCATTTTGGGAGTCGTTGGTGTGTCGCTTCTCATGTGGTTCTTCTTAAGCCAACAGAGTCGATACGTCGTTCCTTTGACTGTGCCTTTAGCGGTCTTGGCTGGCGGCGCGATCGCGAAGTTACCCATTGGTCGATTCTTGGCGGGGGCTACAGTTCTGCAAGCGGCTTACTCCTTGGGTTTGGTCTATCTCCAGCGATTTGATTCCCAGATTCAGCCTGTCCTTGGTAAAGTCAGTGCCGAAGAATATCAATCTCATGCGGTGGGATTCTTTACTCCTAGCCAGGTGATCAACAAGGTTGCAGCAAAGGGGAAGGTGGCACTCTACGACGAAGTGTTTGGCTACTTACTGGATGTTCCTTATATGTGGGCGAACCCTCCACATTGCACAGTTATTCCGTATGATTCGATGAAGACAGGAGATGATTACGTTGCCGAGCTGAAGCGCGAAGGGTTTACCCATGTGTATATCAACTTGAGTCCAATGGTTAAGGCACGTGAGTTTGTTCCGAAGTGGATTGGCGCCATGGGCCTCGGTCAAAATCCGATTCCATTTTCGGATAAGGAGCGGACAGATATGATGGTAAATTGGCGCGATAAGTGGATGGTCCTGCTGGCCGATGCCGTTGCTACTAAGAAGTTGACTCCAGTTCCTGAGCTTCAAAAGGGTGGAATTCTTTTCAAGATTGAGGATTGACGGTTCGGAGAATGGGCAGAAGTTGAGAAAGCGGTTCTGCCCCTTTTGCCTGCATCGGGGGTAACCTTATGGGTCGTGAACTACCGCAAGTTGGGACGCTACAACATAAAAGTCAGTGAAGTTGGAGTTGGTGGATGGCTGACTCACGGAAGATCGATTGAAGATTCAGTGACTTCTGAAATCATTCACCAAGCTTTTGACCTTGGAGTCAACTTCTTCGATACCGCTGATGTTTACAACCAGGGCAAAGCGGAGATCTCCTTGGGGAAGGCAATCAAGGATCTTAAGCGCGAAGAACTGGTGATCGCCACCAAGTGCTACTTCCCAATGTCGGATCGACCGAACGATCGTGGACTCGGACGAAAGCACATCACTGAGTCTGTTCACAACTCGTTAAAGAGGCTTGATGTTGAATACATCGATATCATGCAATTCCACCGGTTTGATGCTGAAACTAGCCTAGACGAAACCGTTCGAGCGATCGATGACTTGGTGCGTGCAGGAAAGGTTCTTTACTGGGGTGTTAGTGAGTGGAATGCCCAACAGTTGACTGATTTGGTGCATACCGCCAAAGAGCTGAACGCAAATCCACCAGCTAGCAATCAGCCTATCTATAACATGCTGAATCGTTACATCGAAGACGGTGTTCTCAAAGCATGCGAACAATTCGGTATTGGCAATGTAGTCTTCTCTCCTTTGGCACAGGGTGTTCTGACTGGCAAATATCTTCCTGGACAGCAACCGGAGGAAGGCACACGCGCGGCGGATCCCAAGTCCAATATGTTCATGCACAACACCATGACTGAAGAGGTTCTGACCCGCGTTCAGAATCTGAAAGTTTTTGTGGCGGAGCAAGGACTGGGCTTGGCTGAGTTCGCTTTGGCATGGTGTTTGCGCCAAAAAATGGTCAGTAGTGTGATTATTGGGGCAACTCATGCCAGTCAAGTAGAGACTAATGTAAAGGCGAGTGGCATCCAATTAGATGCCGCGGTTTGGACGCGAGCGGAAGAGATTCTGGCGGGGCAGTAAGGAGCAACGACAAAGATTGGTTAACAAAGGCACAGCCGAAACTGAATTCGAAAAAAGACGTGGCGTAAGTCAAGTTGAAGTTCGGCATGGATTTGCACAGGTACACGTTTCTCGAATTCAGGGAGACGTTATGGCGGAACGACTCAACATCCTGGATCGAGTTTCGAAGGCAGGCATTAGCATTGACTTTCTTAAGCTGACTCCGAGCGGTATGTCATTCTTGGTCCCAGAGACTCAGGGTGAGATCATGGATAAGGTGCTCGAGCCGTGTGGTGATCACTTTACGGTTCGACAAGAGAGAAGCATCGTTCTGGTGTATGCCGTCAACATTCGCGATGAAGAAGGATTGATTGCGGGAATCGTTCATACCGCCATCACAAACGGAATTCGAGTCGATCATATCGGTGATATGCATGATCGAATGTTGATGGTTGTCAAGCGACACGAAGCCGATAGCTTGGCGAAACTCGTGCGAGAAACTCTGATGGAGGCCGAATAATCCATGCGAATTAAGGTGATGAAATTTGGCGGCACGAGTGTTGCCACTCCAGAGGCTCGATTGACCTCTGCCATGAGGGTCATTTCGGCCAAAGAGCAGGGTTATTCTCCAGTCGTTGTCGTGAGTGCAATCGGACGAAAGGGTGCGCCCTATGCAACCGATACGTTGATCAACGTTTTAAGAGAAATTGATCCGAGCGTAGAGCCAGATCCTCGTGAATTGGATTTGATGATCGCTTGCGGTGAAATTATGTCCGCGGTTATTTTTGCTCATACGCTGAAGACGCTTGGTCATTCTGCCCAAGCATTTCGAGGTGGTCAAGCCGGCATACGAACTGATGGAGTCTATGGCAATGCCCGAATCGTGGGCATTAATCCCGTCAGCTTATTCCAAAGCATTGAACACGGAAAGATTCCAGTTGTCTGTGGGTTCCAAGGTGTCTTTGTTCAGACGGAAGGCGCACCGGGTGGCGAATTAACTACCTTGGGACGCGGTGGCTCAGACACAACCGGGGCGGCAATCGGTGCGGCTCTCAATGCGGAAGCCGTAGAGATTTTTACCGATGTGGACGGTGTAAAAACGGCCGACCCAGATGCAGTCAAAGAGGCTCCAACGCTTCGTAAGGTCACTTACGACGAAGTTGCGGAGATTGCTCACTTGGGTGCAAAGGTTGTTCACCCTCGTGCTGCCGAGATTGCAATGAATTACGGCATTCCGCTTTGGGTCAAAAACACCTTTTCTGATGACGAAGGCACAGAGATAGTAACCCGGGAAAACTTCCCCGGTCGTCGAGTAACAGGTGTCACTCACACTGGGAAGCTGGTGTATTTACAGTTTGACCTCAATGGTGCGATTGAATCGGATCGGGTGATGTTGGAGAGTCGAATCTATGAGACGATGGCAAAGTACGGCATCAATCTATTTATGCTCAATCTCAGCCCAAGTAGTACAGGATTTGCCGTTCCGAGGTCCCAATACCCTACAGTAGAAGGCATTCTGGATGGTTTGGTCATTCCTGTATCGGACGGTTACAAACGAGTCTATGTGGTCCAAATCGGAGCCAAAGCAAGCCGAGTTGTCGAGACTCAGGCCAATCTACTGAGCTCCCTGGGAGAAGTCCGAAAGATTCCTGCTCTTCTTACAGAAGGTTGTTCTATGGTCTCCTTGGTGGGACACGAATATCTACAGCAGCCGGGAGTATTCCTGAATGTGCTGACAGCAATGATGGACGGACAAGTTACGGTTCTTCAGACATCCGATAGCGACTTCTCACTAAGTTTGCTGGTGCCGGAAGCGGATACGAACCGAGCAGTCAAGCTGTTACATGACCGCTTCCATCTCGCCGAGGTTCGATGACATTGGTGGATCTGCCTGAGACGCGTCCAGCGCTCATGGCGATCCTCAATGTGACTCCGGATTCGTTTAGTGAAAAGGGCCTAAACTTTAATCAATCGATTGCGATTGATGCTGCCAAACGAATGGCGGATGAAGGGGCTGACATCTTGGATGTGGGGGGAGAATCGACCCGACCAGGCGCGAATTTCGTTCCGGTAGAAGAAGAAATTCGGAGAATTGTTCCTGTCGTCGAAGCGATCCAGAAACTGGGAATCCCTATTTCAGTAGACACTCGAAAGTGGCAAGTTGCCAAAACAGCACTGGAACATGGGGCCTGTATTGTCAACGATGTCACTGCCCTTGTTGATCCGGAAATGGTCTCTGTTTGTGAAACCACGGCTTGCACTGTCTGCTTGATGCATATGAAGGGGGAACCTCAAACTATGCAACTTACACCAGAGTACACCGATGTTGTGACTGAGGTGGAGAGTTTCTTGATACAGAGAGCACTGTCCGTTGAGAAGCAGGGAATCCATAAATCTCGCATCTGGCTGGATCCTGGTATCGGCTTCGGTAAGAGTGGTCAGCATAACTACCTACTTCTCAACGGATTGCCACATCTGGTCCATGCGGGATATCCAGTGCTCATTGGAGTGAGCAGGAAGAGTTTCATCGGTGTGTTAACAGGTGCTTCAGTGGAAGATCGTTTGCCCGGCACTCTAGCCGCTCAAATCTTGGCTCAACAAGCCGGAGTTCGCATCATTCGGTCTCATGATGTGAAAGAGGCACGCCAAGCCATTGATGTTGCGGCTACGATTCTTAGACCTTCGTTGTTTTCCACGCACCCTTCTTAAAGAGGATCATCGCGAGTATTCCTTGGAGGCCCTGGGTTGCAGCCATTGAGAACCATGCTCCATTAGCACCAAGACCCATTCCGTATGGCAAGCTGAGTCCAGCAAAGAGATGGATTCCCGTTGGTAATGCAAGTAAGAAGGCAAAGGGAACACGTATTCCCCACAGAGCGAAAATGGAAATCCATGTTGGTCGAACTGTGTCTCCCGCCCCTTGCATAGCACCGATGATCACACCCGCATAAGCGAACAATGCTTCTGTCGTGCAAAGGCACCTTAGCAGTGTGATGCTCTCTGCAATCATTTCTGGCTTATCACCCAGGATTTTATTGGCGATGACGGGTGCAAAAATGAAGATTGGCACCGCAAGAGACAATGTGACCAGGAATCCGTGATTTGCGGCAGTCCAGCCAATCCTCTCTGCCCGATCAGGTCGTTTCATCCCCAAGCTCTGACCAACAAGAGCTCCCGCGGCTACAGACAGCCCAAAAGACGGCATAAACATGATCGCCTCGATGCTGAATCCGGTACTCATGGCTCCAATAGCGGTCGAACCCGATGGCACCATCGCCAGGATGATGGTAAAGACCGTTAGTGACAGCACTCTCAGTGTCGCCATCATCGCGGCAGGAATCGCGATCTTCATGACTCGCTTGACCCAATCCCACTCGGGGAGACTCATGCCCCATTGGTTCCCCAAAGGCGTCCTGGCGACGAAGATGAGGTACAGAATCGCAGAAATCCAAGCACTGGTTGTCAGGGCTGTTCCTGCCCCAATCAGGCCCATTCCCGCACCAGGGACATGGATCGGATTGTTTGGTCCAAACAGCTCGATAGTACGGGCCGGAAAGATCAGAACTGAGTTAAGGGCCATGTGGATCAAAATCTGGAAGCCAGAGATGAACATAGGGCTCTTTGTATCTCCGATTCCACGAAGCGAGCCTGCAAGGGTTTGGATAATGAAGATCGCAGGAAGGCCGATGGCATAGACTCGAACAAAGCGTGTCATCAGTGCGATCGAATCAATATCAGTGGCCGGCAAAACAATGTGAGCAACGGTATTTGAGACAATTGCCGTCAAAGCTGCCATGAGTAAGCCCGAAAGGATCGCAATCCTGATTGACTGCCTGCTGGCAAGGCGATATTCCGATGGATCGTTTGCTCCGTAGGCACGACTAACCAGAGCTGTTGCACCAGTTGCAACAGCTATTGCGAGCGAGAACATCAGGAACATGACGTTGATCGCTCCGCCATGAGCAGTTAAGGCATCTGATTTCAGGTGTCCGATGAAGCCACGATCCAAAAGTTGATTCACAACTTGGAGCGAGTTCAAAGCGACTGCTGGCCATGCCAGCTCCCAAACAACCTTTGCCGGATTCTCGATAATATCCGGCCTCTGCTCATCGATTGGGTCGATGACGGAAGACACTAAGTCTAACAGGATACCTGGTGAATCTGAAGGTTCCAGGAGGACAGTTGGTTTGTTTCACCTGAGGTACATTCCGGTATGCGTCTGAATATTGTCGCAATCGGTGGCGGGAATGTCGGAACTGGAGAAACTTTTTCCATTGACCGTCGCTTCGTCAGTTTAGCGGATGTTGACCGACCTAAGCTTTTGTTCATCCCGACTGCGACGGACGATAACGAAGACTATATCCAGACGATAACCAAGGTCTACGGAGAACGATTGGGTTGTGAAGTAGATGTTCTGAGGCTCTGGTCAGTTGATCGGTGGCTCCCTACGATTTCATCTAAGATCAAAGCCGCTGACCTGATCTATGTCGGCGGTGGGAATACAAAGGCAATGCTGGCTAAATGGCGCGAAACTGGTGCAGACCGAGAGATTCGTCGTGCCGCCTATGCTGGAAAACCAGTCGGGGGCCTGAGTGCAGGTGCAATTTGTTGGTTTCGAGTAGGGAACAGTGATTGGCCCCAATATGAACAAATCGAAGGGGTCAATACCGCAAGGTTGGATTGCATGGGTTTGATTGACCTTATAGCTTGCCCCCATACCCGCAATGAGCCATTCCGCCTGTCAGAGTTCAAACAGATGATGATGGAGGAATCGGGTGTCGGTATCGGCTTGGATGACTGTGCTGCCATTCAAATTCGGGACGATGAGTACAGAGTTATTGCTTCGGACCCTGATAGTTCTGCGCATGTTATCTATAGAACAGATGGGGAAATCGTCCATGAAACGATAAGGCCCCATGACGACTTTCGACCCTTAACAGATCTTCTGCTAAAACACATGTAGAGTGATCAAGCGAAAAAACGGATTCAACACGATATTCTCATGATAAAGCACAAATATCTTTTAACCGTCTCCTGTTTCGTGGCCAGTGTGATGCTCTCAGGTTGCATGCGCTCACTTGATCCGATGGGGGTTGGCACTCCTGCACCCAGCTTTAACGTGAGTTATGTCAATGACCTTTCCAAGTCCGCAAGTCTTCAATCGATCAACGGCAAAGTAACGCTCATTGATTTTTGGGCGACTTGGTGTGGTCCATGTAAACAAGAAATCCCCGAGCTTCAGAAGATTTATGATGACTACCATGGAAAGGGACTTGAAGCAATTCTGATCTCTCAGGAGGATCAGATGAAGATTTCTAGCTTTGCTTCAATTAACAACCTAACTCTCCCCTTCTATATGGATGGAGACACGTCAGCCGATCGTGCCTTTAATGTTACTGGATTGCCCACGACTTATGTGATCGGGAAAGACGGAAAGATTGTCTATGCCAATGTGGGGTACGGGGAAGGGGTTGAGCAGCAGTTGCGACAGGCCATTGATCGGGCTCTTGCTCAGTGATCTGGCGTAACTCTTACCAGGCGCTTGATCTGGGATCTATCCAGGCTCCGAATGTAATCGGTGAAACGTTATCTGGGGATGCATTCGAATTGACAAGCCCTAAAGTCTTGTTTGGGGCGTTTGACTTCCGTGGGGCTTCTGAGCTTGGAGTTTGGTCGCGGCTTTGCCAATCGGAATCGTTTGGTATATCGACTACATTCGCATATTTCCTATCTCGGCGATCCCGGGAGATCATCCAACTCGCAAAAGACATGACTTCACCAAGCTTGCACTCAGCCACTGTGTTAGTTTGGGAGTCCCAACTGTGGCATGAAATAATCCAACCTGACCGCCCTGAACGATCATTCGGATGCCTTATTAAGGATGGCGTTGCTGAGCCTATTTTAGTTGGGACCCCAACGGAAGAAGCATGGGACTATTTCATTGAGAAGTTAGGGGCCCGAATGAAACCTTGTTAGTTGTTGGCTGGTTTTGGCCCAGCTACTGATCGCCATCCCTGAATCTGATTCCCTGAATAGGGGGTGAAGGTACTGGTGGCAAAATTGATGCCGGAATAAGGCGTTATCTGCCAATGAGTGAATCTTGAATACCCGCCAACATTCTCAAGTTGATTCATGAAAATGTTCTGTAACTGATCAATTGGATTTGAGTTATTACCTTGAGACTGAGGGACGACCTCAAATACGATGGAGCGCTTTGGAGCTGCATTGTACATATAGAACCAATCTGTGGCCGACGGCAAATACTGAGCACTCGGGTTCACTGGATCTGGAGTAAGGATTGTTTGAGGAAGGGCCAAACAAGGCGTTCCAGGCGCCCAACTGGAATATGGAGTTTTGCTGAGATTGTACGTCTGCTTGAGCAGTTTGGCTAAGTAGGAACCGTTACCAGTCACAGAAGCGCTGAAATAATTGAGTAGGTTGAGTTCATAGAATTCTGATCGCGAGGCCCCATATCCACCGTAGTTAATAGCGGAATAGGTATGTTCAACCAAGTTGTAGCCCCATAAGTTTTCGCCATCTCCGACGTATCTCCTTGTTAGGCTGCTACCTTGGAACTCTTGGAGCTCTAACCGGATGATTGGCTTAGGCCCAGTGAAGTCAGTCATCCACGAGAGATTGTCTGTAAAAAGCGTTGTTTTGCCGCGGTAGGTTACGCTCCCCGTAAGTTGTAGAAATACAGTTTGGCTTTCAGCCAAGGTGCTTAGCGAAGCTTGAATGGTAGCTTCATTAGCGTCGGGCAGGGCCTGACCCAATAGGGCAATTCCGATGGCATTTGCGATAAGGTTCATGAATCTGTTGGGAACGTTTACTTAGCCTATTGGACTCGGCTTTTTCGGATTTTGTTCGACCTAGTATAATCATTGTGACAACTCGATCCCTTGGTATGGGAGGTTTCACTTATGGCAGCAGTTCCTTACGAAGAAAGTTATCTTTACCGACTCCGACACTCAGCCGCCCACCTCATGGCGCAGGCGCTTACGGAGCTTTACCCCGGCATCAAACTTGCGATCGGACCTCCGATCGAAAACGGCTTTTACTACGACGTCGAGTCTCCAGAGACCATTCGTGAAGAAGATCTTGTTAAGATCGAAAGCCGAATGAAAGAGCTATCCAAGCTGGATCAGCGCATTGTTCGTATCGTTGCCGCTGATCGTGATGAAGCTCGCGTCAAGATTTTAGAAGAAACGACATTGGGACAAGGTCCCGATGTTGCGGAATATAAGCTTCAACTTCTCGACGCAGTTCCTGCTGGCCAAGAGGTCAGTTTCTACGATCAACAGCGGACGGATCGATCGGGGACGCTTCACCGGTTTATAGACCTTTGTCGTGGGCCTCACGTAGAAACGACGAAAGAAATCAAACATTTCAAACTCATGTCCATTGCCGGAGCCTATTGGCGGGGTGATGTCAAGAACAAGCAGCTTACGCGAATTTATGGCACAGCATTTGAGTCAGCTGAAGAGTTAGAGCAATATCTCCACAACTTGGAGGAAGCCAAGAAGCGCGACCATCGTATTCTTGGCCGTGAACTAGGCTTGTTCATGTTCTCGCCTCGTGTTGGAACTGGACTTCCTCTATGGCTTCCAAAGGGCGCAATGCTGCGAGACACCATGACGACCTTTATGAAGGAAGAGCAGATGAAGCGAGGCTATGAGCCGGTGGTGACTCCGAACATAGCCAGCATTAAGCTTTACGAGAAATCCGGTCACATCATCACTTATAAGGACAAGATGTTCCCGTTCATGGTCGATGATGAAAAGGAGACATTCGTTCTCAAGCCAATGAACTGTCCGTTTCATATCGAGATTTACCAATCTCAGATGCGGTCCTATCGTGATCTACCTGTTCGCTATGCGGAATTTGGAACAGTCTATCGGTACGAGCAGAGCGGGGAGGTCACAGGTATTCTCCGCGCTCGCGGTTTCACGCAGGATGACGCGCACTTATTTGTTCGCCCTGATCAGTTGCTCGAAGAGTTTGTCGGTGTCGTTGACTTGATGAAGACGGTTCTGAACAAATTGGGCCTTCATGATTTTAAAGCTCGCTTGGGAACGAAGGATCCAGAAAGCAACAAGTACATTGGCCACGACGATAATTGGACGGCAGCGACGGAAGCGATTGAGCAAGCTTGTCAGAAGATCGGTATGGAGTACTTCGTCTCTCCCGGGGATGCAGCATTCTATGGCCCTAAGTTGGACTTGATCATCAAGGACGCGCTTGGACGCGAATGGCAAATGGGAACCGTTCAAGTTGATTACAACTTGCCTGAGCGGTTTGAGTTGGAATACATCGGCGAGGACAGTAAGCCCCACCGTCCGATCATGATTCACCGTGCGCCATTTGGTTCACTTGAGCGAATGATTGGATTGTTAACGGAACAGTATGCAGGGGCATTCCCGTTCTGGCTGGCCCCAGTGCAAATTGGAGTTCTTCCTATTGCAGACCGGCATGTGGAATACGCTAAGAATCTGGCCGATAAACTCCGACTTGAGCTTAAGTATCGTGTTCACTTGGATGATCGTCGAGAAACTCTGGGCAAGAAAATTCGGGAAACTCAGCTTCAGAAGATCCCCTATATGATTATCCTGGGGGACCGCGATATTGAGAATGGGACTGTTGGGGTTAGGAGCAGAGAGGAAGGAGACTTGGGCGCGATGTCTCTGGAAGCGTTCCTTGATAAGATCAAAGAGTAGCTCTGACTCTGTTTCTTGATCCTTTAGTTTATTGGTTTGAAAGGATTGCGGCATGTTGCCGCAATCCTTTTTGTATTTTAGCGACCCAGGACGGGCCTACAAGGAAACGAGCAATCGCTCAATCAGTCATAAGCTAATTTAGCCGGTAGTATTTGCCGATTAAAACATGGCGTCTTAGGTAGGAATCCAGTCTGGCTCCCGAGTTCACAAAAAAAGAGCCTCGCATGAAATGCGAGGCTCTTTTTTGTACATCCGTAATTTAACTTACGGAGTGCCTGTTTTGACTCCTGGAGGAGCCGTCATGGCACTGTCGGGCGCCATATTTCCACCGCTATTCTTAACCTTATTCGTAGACTTATCCAACAGAGCTGACTTCGGAGCATCCTTGGGAGCCGGAGTATTAGCATCTCCGCCACTACAAGAGCAACAAACGAATGCAGCTACTGAAAGAGCAACACAAATGATAGGCAGTCTAGTGATTTTCATATTAGAACGACAAGTCGTTGAGCGTACCGTCAAGGCTCCACAGATACTTCGAAAGGTCGGTGATGGTAGCACCAGAAGCGCTGTTGGTGTTAGTGGCTGACATATAGTCAGTACCAGCTGCAACCTGAGCATCCTTCAGATACTTAGCGTGACCGTCAAGCCATGCAACGGTTGTACCGTCGGTATAGGTCTTGATTCGTGTGCTAGCAGTGAGCTTGCCAAGTGCGCCGTTGTTAGCCGACCAGTTACCGTCGCCTTGAACTGTGCCGCCGTACCAGATACAAGCGTAAGGAGCTGGAGCAACGACTGGCCAAGCGCCTGGAGCGTTAGCTGCGTACCAACCGAGAGTAGCGTTTGCAGCATAACCCTTGGAAGCAACGAACATAACTGTTTCAGCAGGCTTTACAGCTGCGCCGTTGTTTCGTGAGAGGCCGTAATCGCAGTTGTACCAAGGACCGAGGAACAAGTAGTTGTATCCGAAGTCTGGGAACAAGTTCTGGTTGCGGTACCAAGCGTATGGGCCGCTGCCGAAGATGTTGCTAGGATCGCCAAATCCTGGATCGACCATGAGGCCGAGGCTCTTGATGTAAGGCTGAGTGAGCCATACCCAAGTGTTGGAGTGAGCGTTGGCTGGGCCACCGATTGCGCTGTACGAACCGCTCATGGAAAGTACCAGAGCATCGTCAGCATCGCCGCTGTACATAATTCCAGCAAGAGCAACCTGCTTGGTGTTTGAAAGGGCAGCTGTCTTCTTAGCAGCAGCCTTTGCCTGGGCGAAAACAGGGAAGAGAATCGCTGCGAGAATTGCAATGATGGCAATTACAACGAGAAGCTCAATAAGAGTAAATGCTTTTCGGTTCATATTATAAGACACCAAATTCCCCGAGGGGGTCTCCCGAGAGAGATAGGTTAGTATAAATTAACTTCTTCCAAATCGAGCAAGGAATTTTGCGAAAAAATAAGCCGTTCCAGCTATTTCAAAAGAATTCACGAGCAGATTGCCGTTTCAGGCTTCGACTTTGAAATCTGTCCAGATTAAGTCAATGATTTGAATTCTGGGAGCCACTTCCTATAGTTCTCAAATCTTCTGATCGATCGATTGTAAATCGGTTGCCTTACTTGCCAATTACTTGGAGTCACCACGGCCCCTCCGCCACTATTGTGCTTGAGGCACGCTTCATCCCAAGTGATTTCAAGGTCATTGATCATCTTGCGCACTGTAGGTTCGAAATCTAGCACCAACGATTCGTATTGCACTTCATGGAATTGATTTGCGGGGAGAACGTTGCTCCAATGATCCATCAACTTGGAGTATTGATGGATGGTAAATACAATGTCATCCTGGCGATGAGCGAAATTTAGAGACTGCCGAAATGGAGTTGTGAAAATTGATGTTGCTGTATCGGCCAGGTTACGCTGACAGTGAATGATCTGGGCTTTGGAAAATAGGCAACATACGGTTCCCAACATGAAATAGTTGTTTGGCATTTTGTCTGTGGTGTAATCCCGATCAGGGGCAAGACTTGTCAGCAATTTCAAATATCCCTCTGCAGTGGATTGTGCCTTGGACATATCCAGTCCAAGAGTAGGATGGAGCACACCCCCATTCTGCAGCAGGAAATTCTGTTCTCCACCCGCACCGATATTGGGGTGACGGGAGAGGATCTGTTCTACTAACGTTGTTCCGCTTCGGACCAGTCCCACAATCAAGATCGGTCGAGTAGAGTTGGACACCTTTCCATGATTTTGTGCAAGGAATTCAGTCGTGAAGACTTGAATCATCTGGTCAATTCCAGCGGCCAGGTTAGACCTGTTTAGCTTATTCTCACCCAACTCCTCGTAAGCTAACTGATTTGCTTCTCTGAAATGGTGGAAGGCTTCCTCGTACTGTCCGAGGTCATCCAGAACCTTGCCTGCTCCATAGTGTAAATTTTTGCGGTCAACATGGGTCAAGGAGGATGATTTTAAACTACTACTTATTGCTTTTAGGAGCTCGGGACCAGAATGAGTGTCTACTCGCTGAGCCTGACTCAATTCAAACAGCGCTTGTGGATGGTGCGGTGATTTGTCTAGGACATGGTGGAACAAATTAACTGCTCTATCGAACTGTCCTACCTGTTGAAGAGCGTGACCCAGGTCGACTGTGATCTCGACATCTTCTGGATCTAATCTAAGTGACTCTTCCAACGTGGAAACTGCAGATTCAAGGTCGCCATCCTGAAGAAGTGCCTGACCCAATTGAGCCAGTGCCAATGGATTGTCTCCAACCATGTTACGAGCAATTTCCAAGTACGACTTAGATTCTTCTACTCGAAGGGACCGACGCAATAATCCAGCCATGCTGACATAGGAATGTGGATTTTCCGGATTCAGCTCGATAGCTTTTGAATAGGACTTTTCTGCCTCTGAGAACTGAAGAAGCCTTTCTTGGGCTACGCCCAAATTATGCCAAGCCTCAGGTGAATCAGGTTTAAGTTCTATCGCCCTGAAGAGGTATTCAATAGCGGGTTGGTACTGGAGTTTTGCAATATAGCAAAGTGCCAAATTAATCTGGCCTTCGGCGAATGTTGGGCGAATGTCGCATAGCCTGCGACCGCACGCGATAGCGTTGTCGTACTCTCCAGTTCGTCGAAATAGCACACATAGCCAATTCAATGTCTCATCGTGCGATTTATCCAATCGCACAATCTGTTTGAAGTGATTGATCGCTTCACCAGCGTTTCCCATCCGCTCATAGATGACGCCTATAAGATAAAGCGCCAGGATAGAGTTAGGCTCCTCAGACAAAACTTCGCTTGCGACCTTGAGTGCTGCATCGAGCTTGCCTTCGGCCAAGGCAAGCCTTGATCTTTCCAAAAGCGGTGCGTGGTTCTTGTCCATAAGCAATCGTCCCAAAGATACCAGTCAATTCTGTGGAAAAATCGTGCGCTTCCTTAACGAACTGAATCCACAATCCGTATTCTTTTGTCGTTGATCTTCGTGATCCCAGCTAAAATAACCTGTTTAAGGAAGTCCGACTATGACGTTGAAACACTATTTCTCTATCTCACTGCTGTCGCTAGCTCTATTCTCGCTGGCAACTGCCGATACCTATACCATTAAGAAAACACCCAAGCAGGGTGAAGTCCACAAATATAAGCAGGTGGGCAAGTTCGACGTAGGTGGGCAAGAATTTGAGTATGAGGCGACTGCGAGCCAGAAAATTTCCAAGGTAGAGGATTCAGGGAATTACGTGGTTGAGGAGACTCAGAGTGATGTCAAGCTCAATGGACAGGAAGCTCCCGAGGGGTCTGGTCCCGGTGCTACAAACACGACGTTTACCGCGAAGGGAGAAGTCGTTGAAATTAAGGGTGACCGAGTTGAGGCGAACACCTATCGGTTTGCGAACCTCGCGATTTTCATTCTCCCAGAGAAGGACCTGAACGTTGGGGATTCATGGACCTATGATGTTAAAGAGGATAAGAAGTCTGGTGCAGTTGCTGCAAAGGCAACCTATAAGCTCATCGGTGAAGATAAGATCGGATCAAATGATTGCCTGAAACTCAGCTACTCAATCAAAGAATCGGGTGCTGATGCTGCAAGCAGTGAAGGAACGATTTGGATTCGCAAGAGCGATGCGACGCTCATCAAGATGAGTGCCAAGTGGACCAATGCTCCTGTGCCTGGCGCTCCAATGAGCATCACCGGGGACATCACGTTAACCCTTATTTCGTAAAGTTAAAATTGGAGCTGTCCGCTTGCATCGGCAAGACGACAGCTCCAATTTCTCGATCGCACACTTTGCACCTTGTCTTGGGTAATCCGAGCCCACGTCCGGAAGCGATTCTGAACCGCCTTAGGGGCTTTGGTGAATCCTTAATTACCTAGATCGTGCCCTAAGACCGAAATTTCGAAGCTTCAATCACAATAACGCTGGGAAAAGTAGGGGACGCTTACTGCAAATTCAGAACATAAGATTCTCCTAGTGGAACCTCAATGTCCGAATCTGCGTTATTTGATTTGACGCAAGTCCAATCCTCGAGACCCTCGGCCCGCTGCCAATACACCCCAATTGGCGCGGGCTCACTTTTGCCCAAAGGCCCGAGGTAGCATCGATTGTCGTGAGCAGTACTTCAACGCCGGCCAAGAACGGTTTCTATCGCCAATACGGAAAACGTTGCTTTGATTTTGTCTGTGCCAGTTTGGGATTGCTTGTACTTTCACCGATTCTCGTCATCCTATGGATTCTGGGATTGATGAAGATTGGTTCCCCTGTGTGCTTTCGGCAACGTCGACCGGGGTTAAACAGCCGCATATTCATGATGGTCAAATATAGAAGCATGACCAACGAAACAGGCCCTGACGGTCAGCTGCTTCCAGATGAGAAACGTTTGCCGAGATATGGCAAGATTTTGAGAGCCTCAAGTCTCGATGAATTGCCAGAACTTTGGAATGTTGTGAAAGGTGACATGAGCCTTGTGGGGCCTCGGCCACTTTTAGAACGGTATCTCGAGCGTTACACTCCCGAGCAAATCAGACGCCATGAAGTTAGGCCCGGCATAACTGGGTGGGCCCAGGTGAACGGTCGCAATGCGATCTCTTGGGAACAGAAATTTGAATTCGACGTTTGGTATGTTGAAAATCTTTCCTTCGGGCTAGACCTTAGGATTCTTTGGATGACGCTCATGAAAGTCGTCAAGAGAAGTGATATCAGCGAACAGGGAAGCGCGACAATGTCTGAATTCATGGGTTACTCGGAATCCTATAAATCAGACTCATAATGTTTTATGAGTGATGGGTCGAAAGGTCGAAACAATTACTCTGTCCTATAGGCTTGGGTAGGATTCCAAAAAACCATGAACGTAACTTCACCGCGGACCTTAAATATCCCGTTGGCCCCTTGGCCAGTCTACGACCAGGAACAAATTGATGCGATAACCGAAGTTTATCGAAGTGGTCGTGTCAACTACCTTCGTGGGAAAATTGGTCCTGAATTTGAACGAGAATTTGCTGAGTGGTCTGGCACCAAGAAGGCACTCGTTTTGGGTAACGGCACATTGGCGATTGAAGTAATCCTTCGAGGGCTAAATCTTCAACCTGGTGATGAGGTGATTACGACGCCGAGAACCTTTGTTGCAACCTCTTCCGCATGTGTTCTCAATGGACTTGTCCCTGTCTTGGCAGATATTGATATTGAGAGTGGGAACATCACACCGGAGACCGTTGCTCCCTTAATCACCAAGAAGACGAAAGCGATCATGCCCGTTCATTTGGGTGGTTGGCCCGCCGATATGAAAGGCTTTATGCAGTTGGCAGATCAACATGGCCTGTATGTCATTGAGGATTGCGCCCAAGCTCATGGAGCCAAGATTGATGGCAAGAGCGTGGGATCTTTTGGTCATGCCAACGCATGGAGCTTCTGCTTGGACAAGATCATCACCACCGGTGGCGAAGGTGGCATGGTGACGACAGATAATGAGGAGCTTTGGTACAAGATGTGGTCCCTAAAGGATCATGGCAAGGACTACGAAGCAACCTACATCCGAAAGCACCCGCCAGGATTCCAGTGGCTGCATGAGGGATGGGGCACGAATTGGAGGATTACAGAGCCACAGTCTGCAATCGGCAGAATCCAGTTGGCCCGCATGCCGGAGTGGCATGCGATTCGAATGGCCAACGCGGAATTACTGCGAGATCGATTCCAATCTTTGAGCGCCGTTCACGTTCCATGGCCAGAAGCCAACCTGGAGAACGCTTGGTACCGATTCTATGTTCACATTCATCAGGAAGCATTGAAGGATGGATGGAGTCGCGACCGCATCCAAGCTGAATGTAAAACTCGTGGACTAGATTTGTCCGTTGGGTCTTGCAGCGAAATTTATCTGGAGAAATGCTTCATTGAGTCGGGACTCGGGCCCAAGGAACCACTCCCGAACGCTCAAAAGATGACAGGATTGGCGCTTGCCTTCTTAGTTCATCCTGGTATGACTTCCGAGATGCAGCACTCTATCGCCGACGTCTTCAGTGATGTTGTGGCGGAAGCTACACGGTAGGTTCTGTCTCTCAGGACCTGTTTACTCAAGAACTGATGTTTTGTGTCACTGGTCAACGAGGAAGGTTTTCCGAGTTGACCAGTGTGAGAATGAGGATTTGATTTCGCAATGGATCGGCTATTCCGGTGGCTTTCGGCCGACACAATGTTTTGAAGTATTAACCCGAGTTCAAGGGTTTCCGGTTACCGGACCTTCTAGAGTGCAATCAGGCTATTTCTCAGGGGCCGGCAACATAGCTCCTGCTGAAGGGAGAGTTTGTTGTTCTGAGTAGGTCAATAGCTTCGAGCGCGTCTCTTGAATGTCCAAATTGCGC
>Ga0164296_1000664_pt1 | contig 39808 bp, 16 predicted proteins | sample GEODES057metaG_FD_113533 | JGI IMG/M metagenome (GOLD analysis project Ga0164296, IMG submission 113533) | Dystrophic lake water microbial communities from Trout Bog Lake, Wisconsin, USA - GEODES057 metaG | ecosystem: Environmental > Aquatic > Freshwater > Lake | place: USA: Trout Bog Lake...
ATTGTTATTAAATTCCCAAGCATACAAAGCATTACGATATAAAATTGTATGATTAGATGTTCCCATTAAAATAATACCAGCACCATCTAAATTAACGTCTGCTGTACCAGGATATGCTAATTCAATGTTTTGTGATTCAACTTGTAATACTGTACTGGTTATAAATGTTGTTGTACCCAATACTGTTAATGAACCATTAATAATTGTACTAGTGTTAACTGTTAAGCCGTAACCTGCTGTTGGAGTATCTGTCCAAACTCCAATTTGTTTTGTTCCTGCTTTTATTCTAATAGCTGATGCATCACCGCCTAGTGCAATACCGGCAACCTGTAATGTAAGATCTCCATCAACTGTGTTACTAGAAATTGTATTTCCTGTAATATTATCAACATATAATTGTAAAGCACTATTCGCTCCTACCTGCAAACCAGCGTTTGACAAAATAGCCAAACCGCCAAACATGCTGTCTCCGCCTTTAAACACAAAACTACTTGTGGATAAATTTCCAACTTGTATAGCATTTGTTGCGGTACCATTAAATGTATAACCGGGAGCAAGATTTACGCCCGGTGTAACTGTTGTTATTCCATTAATAGGTGCGCTTGGAGTAAATGCTGATTCGCTTAGTATTGCAATAATTGTTCCATTATTGTACAATGTTGAAACTACATGATTAGCTAAAGTTCTATCTTGATACGTTTCAACGATCCATCCTGCTTTACCATTCACTGCTGAATATAGCGGTCCGGCAACATTAAGATTTGTTCCATCAAAATACTTTAATTGTTGTGCTGTTGTATCGATCCAAAGATCGCCTTGGACTAGCCCGCTCGGTTGTGTTGATGCAACTATTGGGCCACCAACTGGGCGAAATTGATAGTTTTCATTAAAATAATACATACGTCCAGCGATTGTATTAAACCAAAGTTGACCTACTAAAGGAGCTCTTGGTTCGTTTCCGCTGGCAAAATTTTCTAATAAACTAACAAAATTATCGTTTAATGATGTACCATACGCATTGGAATTCTTGCCGATTAAAGTCAAACTGGTAGTTTTCTGATCGACTGTTTGATCAGGTACAGTTACTAGCGTATTTCCGTTGGTAAGTTTTAGTGTATATGGCATGTTCTTATATCTTTATATAATAATAAATTGTCGGTAGGGTTACACCACTTGGCAAACTATTTTGTCCAGGGGGTAATGCTGGTTGCAGGCCGCCACTTGATGCAATATTTTGTCCAGTGTCAGTTATCAAGTTAGGAACCCTAAACGATGTTCCTACTCCACCGTATTTCCATACAGATCCATCTAATCCCAATCCAGAATTAACTTTTAATACTTGAGCTAGGTTATAGTAAGTACTTCCCGGTAGCCCCTGGTCATATAAAGCTCCATCGCATACTAGCCAACCCGGGATATTCACGGGACTACCATCAGGTTTTGAACCAGCATATGGCATCATCATGCCAGTAGCAACAGTCGATGCATACAAATCTGATAGGAAATCTCTTTTGTAGATTTGATATAATTTTCCTGCACCGTTGTCCGCTGGTGAATTGTTTAATGGACGGTATACCAGTAGACTATCAAAATCATTTGGTATACTTCTTACAAATGTTGCTGTAGTTGTTGCCCCAGGTAAAGGTTTACCATAAATTGCATTGTTTGTTAGGGTGGCTAAGAAATTAACTCCACTACCATTTGCACCATTAAAATACTGTGGTTGAGGTATACTAACATCACCACCATTTCCAGTTGAATCTGGGAAATATGTAAAATTAAATGCGCCACCAGGTACACTAGATGCTTGCCCTGTTAAATTTCCAACAAAAGTAGCACCGCTACCTGCTTGGAATGTTGTACCTGTTAAACTTGTATTTGCAAAAGTTAAAATGTTTGCGGGATATACATATACTGCATCAATTAATGTTCTTGCAAGAGTAACTTGATTTTGTCCTACAACATTAACACTTGAAATAAAATAATTTGTAGCAGTTAATCCACCGCCACCTGTTCCGTTTACAATAAACAATTGACCTTTAGATAAACCTGCTGTAGTAGATAATGTTACTGCTCCATTGCTTGCTACGGATGTTATGTTTCCTGATACCGTATTTGGACCACTAAATGTTCTAGCATATACTGTATTCCAAGTAGCTGTCGGGTCTCCAATTGTTAATAAAGAACTATTATTAGCTGTTTGTGTAGGTAAGACTGCGGCATATATACTTGTACCGGTTGGAGCAGTATCTGCACCAACAATTAGTTTACCCTGAAGTATGTGTTCATTGGTTGTTACTAATGTACCCCCAATCCCAACACCGCCATTAACTTGTAATGCGTTTCCTGAAACATTAGACAAAGTTGAAATATAAGATGTAACAACTAATGTGTTAACTGTTGCAGTATAATCTACCTTTAGTGCTCCAGTTACTTCAACATCGACTAAAGACAACCCTGTTTGACCAAATGTTGCTTGCGCATTATGTGACCCATTCGATGTTTGACCATCTAATAATAACAATCGTTGTTGAGACCCACGACTGTCGACTGTTTTAAAGGTAAATGTTGCTCCGTTGCTAGGATATGTGTTAACAAATGCCGCATCATAAGATGCGCCTTTTTGTAATAAGAATGTTGGCTGAGATCCAATACTTATTCCGCCATCGGTTGCAATACTTAGGCTACCATTTAATGTCTGCGGAATATCATTTCTTACAAAATTGTTTCCGCTAATACTTTGTGTCCCACCAATCGTTTGTATCAACGAACTGGCCGCTGTTGCAACGCCATTAAATGTTGATCCATATTTTGAACTTACATTAATACCAGGATTTAAACTAGCGAACCCATCGATGACAGTTAATGGAGTAAATGCATCTTTAGTTACTACTTCCATCGGAATACCATCAACATAGTTAACAACAATACTATGACTAACCCCATAGATATCCGTCACTGTGCTTGCATATGGTCCTGTTTTTGAAGTTCCTGCTGTTTGTGGTCCTACTAAAATAAATTGACTACCATTATAGATAGATAATTGCTGTTGACTTGTATCAACCCATATATCACCTGCTAATACGTTGCTAGGTGGGTAAGGTTGCTGGTGTACTCCGTTTACTGGAGACCAGATTGCATTATTTGCGGCACCATCATTAACTTTTAACTTTTTATTATTAGTGTCGCTGGTATCAAACCATAATTGTCCTTCGATAGGATTCTGTGGTGGGGTACTGCTGGCAAAATTTTCCAGCATGTTTAATGAATCTTGTGCTAGTTTTTGACCATAACCGCCTTGATAATTTCTACCTATAAATGTAATACTGGTAGACGAACTGTTTACAGTTCCGTCAACAACTAAAATAGGAGTGCTGAATTTTCCCGGATCTGCAAAATATATAGGATAGTAATTAGCGGCCATAGTATTATCCAGTAATTGATGTTAATGCTTGTATTCTAACTGTATAGTCAATTTGTAACAATCTGTTTAATGACTTTTGTACAGGATGAAATATAACATGGGTTAATAGATTGCCCATTCCTGGGCCATCTGGACTATATGCTCGAAGACCTAGTTCATCAAATACATAGGTGCTTGTTAAACTTGTGGCATTATCAAATGCCTGCTGTCCTTGAGGTTCTCCAAAATCTAATAAACAACTAACTAAAACATCAGAATAGGCTGTACCAGCGATATGTCTAACATCCATAAAATTACGACTCGGATCTAAATCTAGTGTATTTGATGCATCGATATTTTTAATATATGTTTGATTATATAAATTTGAATTTTGACCCGACGTATTTGGAGTTAGATATGTAATAATACCTGTAGGATCTACACGAGTCCCGCCATTACCAAAACACATTTCGCTAATCCAACCATATTGTTGGTTTGAAACTGCCTGAGCCAATGCTAAACTAAAATTTTCATAGTGAATAGCATTTCGTTTATCAATAAAAACTTCGCCAGATTCTGGATCAAAAATTTTGATATGGCCCTGGAGGTATATTCCGCCGGTTTCATCTGGACGTTTTTGTTCTTGTGGTTGTTGATTTTCAGTCATTTTAGGGTCTTTGTTGTCTTCTATCATGTTATTTATTCGCTGTTAAATGTACGCAGATTAAACCACCTTGCTCCAAGCACCGTTAATGTACACCATCAAATGTTGTAATCCATCGCTAATCGGATTCCAAGTAGTACCGTTAGATACTGCTATCATTCCAGGAACTGGACTTGAAGGAGCCGCACCAGGGGTTAATGTTTGTGTCGCAGTTGCTAGCGTACTAATAACACCGCTTCCATTAATTCCTATAGTTGAATTATCAACTTTAACTCCGCCTAATACTGTAGTCGACGCTGTAGGTAATATGTAAGAATTACCACCTTGGTTAATTGCTGTTACAACTCCGTTATTAATAACAATCGTTGTACCGTCAATTTTAACGCCACCTAGCGTACTTTGGCTAGCTGTAGGTAGGGTATAATTTGCTGAAATTACCCCTGTTCCTGCGTTAATAGTAATTGACGTTCCGTCAATTTTAACGCCACCTAGCGTACTTTGGCTAGCTGTAGGTAGGGTATAGTTGGTATAGTTAGATCTAATAATTCCATTACTAATACTAATAGTAGTTCCGTCAATTTTAACCCCGCCTAGTACTGAGGTGCTTGCTGTTGGAAGTGTGTAATTTGAATTTGCAGAAATAACACCTAAACCATCAATACTAATTGTTGTTCCATCAATCTTAACACCGCCCAATACTGTATTACTTGCTAAAGGTAATGTATAAGGAGTTGCTGGATATAATGTAAACACCCCAGAGCTAGGATTGTAAGTTAATGTAGCAGTTGCACTAGATGCCGCGGTTGCCGCACTCACGCTAGAAGCCTGCAAAGGTGTATATCCTAATGCTCCTGTTATATCACTTAATTGATGATATGGAGTATAACCTAATGCCGCTGTTACCTGTTGTCCTGTAATAGCTGTTAAGAACGCACTTAGATTAGGAGGTGTGTATGTAAATTGTCCAAAAGATGGATTGTAACTTAGCGCACCGCCACCACTAGGTAAATTTGTTTGTACTGTAAAGGATGCTAACTGTGCCCCAGGAGCACTAATAACACCGTTTCCGTTAATAACAATACTAGTACCGTCTACTTTAACGCCGCCCAAAATAACAGTTGTGGCTGTTTGTAAAGCAAAAGATCCAGTTGTTACACTAATTGTACCATCTGCTGAAATTCCAATACCTGCACCAATTTTAACACCGCCTAACTGTGTGAAAGTTGCTGTAGATGCACTTAGTGTAACGTCATTAAGATTAGCGAGAGCTTGCCATGATCCACCGTGTGCAAAATATAATCTACCATCAGTGTCACTCATGCTAACTGCACCAGCTACAGTTGATGCTGTAGGGAATGTTCCTTGACTTGGATAATAAAAAGGAACAATATTATTTGTTGTTGCGGCCGATATTTGTCCTGTTACATTTAATAGTCCGCCAACATTTAATGTATTAGATACTGTACTAATGATCGACTGGTTATAATTAGTCGTCCAAGGAGTTGCTACTTGATAAGAAGCTGTAACATTTCGATAAGTCGAATCTGCTGGTGTTCCTGGAGGGACTACATTAATTACCCCGCCCATTTGAGGATGAAGTGAACACTGATAATATAAAATATTAGGAGCATCGACAGGAACCGTCCAACTTATTAAACCTGTGTCAGTTCCGTTATTGGTAACTCCGTTATTATAAGCGTTTCCTGTTCCGATACTCGGTTGTGTTTTAATATAAAACGGGTTGCCGGTGGCGGCAACCTGAAACTTATAAGTATCCCCACTTACAACATAAATTGAAGCATTGTTTGCTCCATTCATTACATACGCTTGTGTACCAAGATTTGTAACAATAAATGTAGAATTATTAGCCGCTCCTTGAACTACTGTGTTGTATTGCGCTGGAATTCCAGGATTCCATGCTACATTAAATTGCCCTGCATTTGCGCCGGATGTGATCGGTGTAGCCGCAATGATTTGTGAAGTATAAGTCGATGCAACATCGGAATATGAAAACGGTCCTGTAATTGAAATTGTAACTCCTACTAGATCGTTAGCAAAGTGCAATCCAGGAAGCATTGCTATAATTCCTTCTGTAAATTTCCAGCTGGCAGTTTGTGGGTTTCCCACTGTGCCATTTACAGCATCGCCTACGATAGATATTGTATTAGAAGTATTTGATACCAACGGACCGTGTGTTAATTGTAATGTACCATCTGGTAAAGAATAAAAATTATTACTATCTAACTTAATACCGCCCAATGTAGAAAGAGTAGCTGTAGTTAAAGGTGTTGCTACCCCGCTTAATACTCCGTTTTTATCAATAGCTAAATTGTTACCTACAATAATACCACCAAGGACACTACTTGATGCGGTGTTTAAAACAAATGAATTTTGTGCGCTAATGGTGCCATCCGACGTAATACTAATATTAGCACCTATCTTAACACCGCCTAACCTCACACCTGTAGCAGTATTAAGAATAAATGTTAGTCCCGGGTCTCCCTTTGCTCCCTGAGCCCCTTGAGGACCTTGCGGGCCAACATCTCCCTGAGGACCTTGTGTCCCTTGTAAACCTTGCGGACCTATTGGACCAGTTAAGTTATCTGATAAAAACTTATAGGTTAGTTGTTTTGATTGTCCGTTATCTACAACTAAAAACGTCGATGCGTTTGATAATTGAGTTATAACTGGTAATTGCGTAATTTTTGTCATTTGTTATTCACCTTCAAGTGGACTTCCATCTTCTGCTTGTAGCTCGCCGTCTGTTTCAAGTGTGATCACTAGATCGCCACCATAGTACGAATCGTCTGGTATATCTGCAGGACTTTCGCTCAAGAATCTAATTACTGGGCTATCTGTAATTTCTTGCATGCTTAATCCAGGAACTTCTTGATATAACTGTGTACCTTGTCGTTGGAAAACAGCTAAAGCTAGATTAGGTTCCACACCGTTAACAATATTTAACCGTAATTCAGCTCGATCCACAATTTGTATATCTTGATATGTTTGAACTATAGTGGTTCCTGTATATGCAGGAATTAATTCTTTATGAGTAATATTTGTAGAGGTTGTAACTGAAATTGATCCAGGAGTTGATCCAGATAATACCGCATAGGAAATTACAATCAACCCGTTTCCGCCCGCACCTGTTTGTGCGGTCCCCCCAATATTTGTATTGGTTCGGTGGATGCCACCTCCACCTCCTCCGCCGGGTAAAGCTCCGTTTCCACCTTTACCGGTTGGACCATAGGAATAACTAGCATTTAACCCACTATCGCCACCACTGCCGCCACCTATATTAATAATAGATCCTGCAATTGATGCTGTTCCAATAAAGGAATTCGTAGTTGCTGTCCCATTAACTCCATATAACCCATAACCCGAAGTACTTGGACCGTTTGGGCCGCCAGCGCCTCCGCCTCCGCCAAATTTTACTACAGCGGTGTAACCTGTTAAACTAGCAACATAGCTGGTATTTGAATTACCAGACATTGTCATTGTAGAATGTCCAGAGCCTAATGCGCCAACATGACCGGTGCCTGGAGTTCCACTACTGCCTCCACCTCCTCCTGTAGCATATACGTAAACAGCACCAGAAGTAGATGTTGTGTCTCCAAAAATAGTAGTGCCACCATCGTTTGATGTGGCAGAAACATATTGCTGTGCAGGAGCAACCGTAGGTGTTCCAATTAATGTCCCATCACCGCCTTTTCCTACTACAAAACTTACTATAGAATTAGCAGACTGAGGAATATTAGCAATGGCCGCATATCCGCCGCCGCCGCCACCGGTGGATCCTACAGATTCATCACCACCGGATCCACCCCCTCCCCAAATTTCAACTATATTAACAGCACTAAAATCATTAGGAAGGGTAAATGTTGTTCCAGAATTAATATCTAATATAATAGATTTCCATTTACCAACACGAGACAGATATGGTGCAACCGTAATTGTTGTTGAACTAGTTGTTATCGCCCCAGTAGTTGTTGTTAATGTCTTAGTGAATGTATTGCGCTGAGCATAATTGTTTGTTCCTTGAACAATATTAAATTCAGGTTGTACGATACTATCACTTGAAATTCCAATGCTGTTTGTACTTGAAGAATCAAATGTAACATTACCATCATGTTGTGTAACGTTTGACAAGTTTCCAACCAATGCACCTGTGGCTGTGAATACTGCGTATGCTTCGCCATTTGGAATTTGACTTATTGTAATTTGTGTAGTTGCTGTATAAACTGCCTTAACGTAATATAATTCAGTAGTTAATAAATTACCAAACCCGTTTCCTGTAAATGCAATAGGAGTATTTGGTACAATCCCTTTTACTGTATCGAGGTTTAAATAATTTCCATCACCAACAGTTCCGCTAACATTAACAAATGGTGTTACTACAGTTGGTTTTAATAATTTACGTCCACCATAATATACTTCTATTGTATCTGTTTCGGCAGGTACAGGTCTTCCATATATATCATCTGTGGTATTTGCAAGATTAATATCACTTAATACATAAGTCGAAGCACCAGATGTTATAAATTTTTGTATTTTTGTACTTTCATTTACGTTGATTGTTTGATTAGCACTTTGATCTATAACTTTTGCTCCAGCATTATAGGCATTCTTAGCACCGGTACCTAATGTTCCGCGGCGTAATTGTCCTAAAATATTTCCGCTGATAGTAAAGTATTCAATACGTTCTCCAAAGATGTAAATCACTCCGGGTAGATTTAATTGTGTATTTGGTTTAGATAATACTGAACCATCCTCAACATAAATGTAAACATCGGCCAGCTGTAGAGGTTGTGCTAGGTAAGTAGAATTTGCAGAGCTCAGGCGTTTATATCCTGTTCTACCTAAAATATCTGTAAACATTCTATAACCTAATGCCCCTATGTATGCAGATGTACTCATGCTCATAATTACTATAACGTCATTGTTAGACTGATAGTATTTAGGTAAAATTTTTACGGTAACTCCATCTGGTTCTACTGTAAAATCTATATTTGTAATTAATGTAGCGCCGTTGTATTCAACCCAAATATAATTTGTGTCAAATACAGGACGCTGAATTACATAGGTGTTAGCAGGATTACCGTTGAACTTTTCTTTTCTAATGTGACTACCATCATGGTTGGTAAAACTAATAATTCTTATAGTATCATTTGAACTACGAGGTACGCTGATAGTTTGTGAAAGGAATAATTGATTAGCTTCTATTAGATAATCATAATTGCTATCTAATACCGTAATTGCCAATGCATCACCTGTTTTAATAACTCCGGGCGTAACTGAGATAAAGTTTTGTTGATTGTTAATTGCATTTTGTATTTTTGCAATATTTTCATCAACAATAGTCAATTGCGCATTTAGATTTGCTAAAGAATTAGTTAAAAGAGTATAGTTAGCTGTACCAGTTGATATCACCAATAGTTCGCTTTGTACATTACTAATGTCAGTAGTTAAGGTATTTCGATATGCTTGTTGTTCTACAAAAGCTGTTGAAATATTAGAAGATTGATTTCCAAGGAAAATTTCTCCTTGGGGTTGATCCATAACATAGTCAATACCGTATTGTAACAAATCACCGTTACGATACACTTCTAGGTGAGCTACGTCAATAATGCCTCTATTGTATTGTATTTCTTGACGAATAGAGAATTGAGTTTGTCCTTCTTCAACAATATAATAAACTGTTTCAGGCGGAATTAATCTTACTCCATTGTATTCAACTATAACTTGGCTGTGATAAGGTTTTGCTGAACCCGGAGGTTGCTCTAATGTAAAAATGTTGCCTGAAGGATTTTTAATTATTTGTTCATACACTTCACTGTAGGCCTTATGTGGTTCATTAAAGAACCATGCTTGAGTAAAGTTGATTGCGGCGGGGTTGGCAATACTAATGCTCGGTTTAGCTATTGAAAGTAAGGCACGCGGTGTATCTGAACCACTGCTTTCATCGGCTGGAGTTAACATCCATCCATTGATTGCAATAATAGCTGTATTAGGAATATATGTTTTTGCCCATTTGGTTCCATCAATTGGATGGGTAAATTGGTTATCTGTGAATAGTTGAACATGTGTAGCATCTATAAATTTAGCAAATGATGCTCCATTTAATAGTCCTAAACCAGTATCATTAATAATCACTGCGGTGCCATCACCAGAGTTAGTTGATGTACTCAACTGTAAAGTAATTGGAGATCCGTAGTTTGTAATATTCACAATCGTAGCTGTTGTTGCCTTGGAAACAGGTAATCCATTAACAGTAACATAAACATCTTTAATGTCTGTATAGGCCGCAGAGCTTATAATATTAGTGTAAGGATTGGCATTAACATCGGCCTGCTTGTCGAGCAATCCAACTCCGCCAGTTTCAATACAGCTAATGCTTAACCAACCGGGGCCTGCTAGCGGTGTTACCAATCCTAAGTATTGATTACTAATATCAATTAGATAATCGGTACCATGATGCAATGGAGTGTTGTTTGCAATTACAATATAAGAACTAGTATTTTGTCCTCGTGTAATTGGGAATGATTGTGTTACTCCATCTAACTGGTATCTATAAGTTTTAATTAGTGGAGAAGATTCCGGTAACTGAGTATACACGTTAATTGCAATACTATCTTGTACTTGTCCAGGAATCATTTCTTCCGGTGCATAGGCCGCATTGGCACTAATAAATGAATCACCGTCAACTACAATTTCAGCGGGGTTAACACCTAATGTAATTGCGGGGTTGTAATCGGCACCAGATAATAATGTATCAAGACTGTACTCATCACTAGGAAGAACTGTACCATCATCTGTTATATCACGGAAAGTAACTAGGTTATCCGTAGTAGTACTAAAAGCAGTTAACGGTACAAAAATTGTGCCTGTTGAACCTGCGGCTAGTGTTATCGTGGCAGTTGTAGCTGTACTATTTGGCAATATTGTGAAATTTGTAATTCTAGTATTGTTCAAATAAGCTGTAATTGTTGCTGTAGAATTTACAGTATAAGGAATTGGAATTTCAATTTTTCCATAACTTCTAGCAGTAATTTCTCCCAGAACACTTTGTATCTTCAACTGAACTTCTGTTAAATTATTTTGATCTATAGACAACTGTGTTGTAACTGATGTATACTCAGGGTTACTAACTTGTTCTGGTCCGAGACCTGTATTAACAATTATTGTGCTAGGTATAGTTGGCAACAATGCATTTAGTGTTTGAATCGCACTGGCTAAAACTGCTTGTTGATTTTCTAAATCTGCCAACTCAGAATTTAAAAATACAAGTTGATTACTCTGATTGCTTTGAGGATTTAAAACTGTAGCAAAATTTGTTGTTTGTTGGAAATTATCCCAACTTGTTGACCAATAAGGTAATGTATCCCACCCGCCTGAAAAACTGTAAGGCAACGTGTCTATTTTTACTCCCGGATACTCTAAGCCACTCATTAGTAATGTACCGGTATTGCCTGGCATACCACTTGTTGGCTCATAGTAATCTTGCATTCTATCAAACGCATTATAAAGTTCAATATGTTTAGGATAGATAATTTTTACTAAAACATCAGGTGCTGGGATAGTAGATAAAACTAATATTGCCAATTTCTGTTTATAGTGAGCCATTGGATATGTGGTAGTATCTACAACATTGTATTCAATTGAGTAAGAATCAACTAATTGAAAAACTCCATTTACATATAAACTAATTTGTGCTTTATCTGGTGTAGGAACCCATGTTAACGGAAAATGGTAAGTTACACCGTCTCCATAAAACACATCCTGATATTTGCGGGTATAACCTACCGACGAATCATTAGGAAAGTTTGGTAATCCAATTTCTCTACCTTTTGAAATTCTATCAAATTTAATTTCAACTTTAGTTGATCTAACTAGATCATTATAAAGTTGTGCATATACTCTTGCAGGTGTATTTGCACCTCCACCGCCTTGTAGTATAACGGTAGGTGTAGCAGAATATCCGCTTCCGCCGTTTGTTACTTCAATACTAGAAATACTACCTTTAGAAATATAAGCTACTGCTGTAGCTCCTTTACCCGGATCTCCAGCGGCAGGAATGATAGTAACTGTTGGAGGATTAGTATACCCACTACCTGGGTCAGAAATTATAATTTCTCCCACAGAATATGAATAATTTTGGAACCATGTTTTCCAAGGTTGTAATGTTAGCTGGCTGTTTCCAAATCCAACTGTTCTGAATCTTGTTTGTAATGAATCCCAATATGCCGGTAAATCATAATCGCCAATAAATGTAGAACTTACATCTGTACTTGTATAATTTACTGTAAAATTACGAATTTTTGTGTGGTATGGTTTAACTTCGTTAATATAGTCTTCATAAAAACTACTGTCTTGAAGTTTGTATGTAGGACGTTGATCTAGAGCACCAGCATGATTTGTAACTCCAATAAACGCAGTTTTAAATGCCCAATCTAAATTCTTTTGTTCGCTTAACGCATATTTTACTGCTTTTAAGAATGTTAAATTCCAATATACCGCAAGGTCGTTTATAAACAGATCATCCTTAACAGATATTAAAATATTTCTTAGTTCTTCATCCGCTGATTGGTCCCATTCTGTTTGGTCAAACGCCGTTATTTCATCAAATGCATATGGATCATTTTTTAATGACCATAAAGTACTTAAGAATTGAATAGTTCCGTTTTCGCTAACCATTACGTCCCAATTAGGACTAAATGTTCCTGTAGTTGTTCCGGGAGGAGTTCTACGTAAAATTAAATATCTTCCATCTCCTGAATTTTTTACTTTAACATAATTGCCTTCTGGAATAGATAATAAAATATCTAATTCATAGGTAGAGTCAACTGTAGCAACAACTGGTTGCAATGAATTATATGTTGGATCATACCAATTTGTATATTTCCAGTATTGTGAAGTATCGTAAGATTGTGTTCTTATCTTAATCCAGTTAGACAGTTTAGCATTCCATTGATATATAGCCCATTGATTAAGACTATCTGTATCTACCAACACCACCACACAGAATGGTCTTATTGACGCTGTGGTCCCGGGTGTATATCCAGAACCTGGATTAATTATTTTATAACCAATAACTTCACCGAGTGCATTGCAGATTGCTTGAGCAACTGCTCCGGTTCCCTTGCCATTAATTGTAATATAAGGAGGATTTGATGAACTATATCCCGAACCAGGATTGCCTATTTTTAATCCTTCAATTGCACCATTAGAACTTACTAAGACAGACGATATTGTTGCCTGCTCAAAATATTTTGTATCTATTTGATTTAATGAATATAAATCTTCTACTACTTGATCATATAAAGATAATGACGTAGATGGCAATGGTTCTTTTGCACTAATATTTGCAAAATTTTTAATTCCTGTAGTTAGATTTACAGCCAACACACTATTGATATATTCAAATATATTTGCAAGAGCAGATAATCTGTTTACAAACAGACTTTGACGAGGTAATACTGTTACGCCATATTGTAATCTGTTAGGTAGTGTTGGGTCCGGAACTTGGTTACCGACGCTATCTGTTCCTACCAAGCTGTCAATTAATTTTCTTGACAACATAGTATTTGGTAGACTTGTGGGATTACCTTCTTCAATTAATAACCATTCTGTATGACGAGGAACTGTGTTACCAATTGAATCCATTTCAACATGTAGATGAATTTGATCTGAAATCAAATCAGGTTTAAGATTTACTAGTGCTATACTATCTGGTGCTTGGAAAGTAATATACTTAACACCCTGTGCGCTAGGATTAGCGATCAGTTGCGCTGTAGAATATGCACTAATTTGTCTTGTTGGAATATTAGGAACTATTGTTTTATTTTTTACCCAATAATAATAAACATTAGTAAATGCATTGGTTATTGCATTATAAACTTGTTTGACCGAAACTACACTATTATCAGGGAACTTAGGTTGTCCGCTAATTCCTTCCGATAATCCGTCGGGTGTATCTGCCAGCGATGCCCACTGGCTTGGTAGATAATGTGTACCTACCCATTCGTAAACATCAATTGTGCTTCCTGGGAACATACCGTTCCAGTTATTTTTACGATAATCTGCATTACCTTGTTCGTACCACACAAATTTTACAGTAGATAGATCCCACCATAGTTCACCTACGTGGTCGTCGATCCAGTTAATATTACTATTAACTACAACACCACTTACACCTAAACTGTAAACAGCAGGGTCAAACATTGTTTTGTAAGATAATTCTTGATCAGCTTCGCCTGAGATTTTTCCTTTCACAGGATCAATTATTTCTAAATAATCTTTTACTTGCTCAGTAAAATCATTTAGTGTATATGCACGATTAATTCTTGTTAAATCAATCATGTCAGTTTGTTCTCTTAATTTTTGCCAAGATTTAACTGTTGTGTCATTTTCAGCAAAAATAACTATTTCTCCACCTTCGTGTCCATTAAAATCAATGACTCCAGGTGCACCGACAACAATAGCAGAATCTGTAATGATTGTAGAGGTTCCAAACTTAGGAAGATCAGCAGAGCTAGCTGGAATTAATTCTTGTCCAAATGCAAATTTAGTATTAAATCTATTATATACAAAAGCATTACCTGAATCATTAACAGATGAATAAATTTTTGTTGAATTTGAATCAAACGTAGTTGGATTTGGTCGAAGAGGAGATGTATCATCTAGTTGATATGCAACTCCGCCAATTTTAGCTTGTGTGTATGTATCAAATGTTGCACGAGAACCTAAAATTGTACCTGATGATGAAATGACTAAAGTATCAGCCGTTGCATCCATAGAAATAAATGACCCAAAATCTCCGGTGTCACTCAAGTTTGGAATTCTAATGTCTTGCAATGGAACATATACTCCATTTGTAAGAGTCGCAATAACTACTGCACCCGTAGCGCCGATTAAATTAGATGTAGCATTAGGAACTGTTATAGCTAGATAACTTCCGTCTGCCGACATTACTACTTGTGTACCTATTTGATGATTTGTGGTAAAATAAGGTCCTGTTGGATTAGAAGGGGTACCATACCCTAACGCATTATTAATATCTGCCGCTTGGATGACTTGTACACCTGTATATTCTCCGTTCGCATATTGATAGATTGCAACTGCACCTGTGTCATTTGCATAACCAGGAGCACCAACCGCTACATAACTTAAATCAGCGGATCCAGAAATATTATTACCAAATTTTGATCCAGCACCAAATGTAATTGAATTTATTGTAGTTGGTAATGTTGTAGTTGCAGGAACTGTTACCGTTGTAGTTGTTCCTGTAGTAACATTGAATACATAAACATTATGTTCTCCAGGAGCTCCAACTAATACCCTCGGTGAAGACTGTTGCTGTACTGCGATTGAAGTTCCAAATAATCCGCTGTTAACTGGATTGCCGCTAGCCAATACTGCAACTGTAACTGGTGTTGGGACCAAATTAATTATTTGTACTGTGTTAATTTTAACTAGGCCAGTATTATCAATTGAGTGTTGAGTAGATCCGGCTACTCCTGCAAATGTAGGCTGTCCGCTAACTATTTTCAAGAATGGATAGCTGACTCCTGGGGCTCCAACAAATATCAAATTATCAATGGGCTCATATGCTATGCTTGTTCCAAAATTTGCAGGAATATTAGAATCATAATAAGTGTTTGAATCATTTAATCCGTAGCTGACTATTGAATCTAATTCTACAGATCTAATAGATGGTTTATTGTAAACAAACACTCGACCAACGTCCGGATGTGGGTCTGTATCTGTTGCCGCATTTTGATATGTTATTGCTCCAACAATATAATAATTAGATCCAGGAGCCCAGGATATAGTAGAACCAAAATTTTGATCGGCTGTTAAAGAAAGATTATTTGCAAACGAAGACGATGTAAAATTATTAGCCTTTTGGAAAACTGCCCATTTACCTGTGCCGTCATCATCGACCCATACAGTTTCTCCGATACCTGCTTTTTCTAATACTGGAAATTTTGTAACATCATCAAAATTTGACAATCTTGCTGATACAAAATTAAACATTAATCCTACAGGAATTTCTATAGGTACAGGAATTGAACTTAAGGTTGTTGCAACTGTAAATTGATTGTATGTAGGAATTTGATAAACAATGTAAACTTGATCCAATGCTTCATTATAACGAGTAACACTTACTAAATCTCCTACATTTAGATTATGAGGAATATCTGTTGTAAATGTAACTAATTTATTGATTGGATCTGTGATACCGGCCGCAACCACCTTTGAAGGCATTACAGAATATCGCAACACATCCCAGCTACCATTTTCAGCAAAGCCAACCCAAATTGTATCACCTTCTTGTAAATTTTTATTATTGGCAATATCTAAAATACTGTTCTTATTATACGCCGTGGCAGTAACATCATCGTATCTAGGATATCCTGCCATAGGCAATACGATAGAATTAACTTGATATGTGCTAGTTGTAGTAGGAAAGGCAGTAGCAGACGAATAGTTGTCTGGTTTTATTAAAACAGCATTTGGTGTTTTATAATATGTAAGATTATTTGGACTTACAGGCAGAGTGTCGACAAATTGTATTACTTGTGGATTTTCTCCGAATGATGTTTCATCTAAAGTTATTTCAATCTCTTGAAGAGTTTCAAAACCGCCAAATGTGCCAACACGGAACGCCCATGTTTCATTGTAAGTTACTTCACCTTTTAAATTATGAACGCTGGCTTTGATTAATTTGTCAATAGCATTCTTTGTTCCTTTTTCTTTAATATAACCTTGATAAAATTTATATTGTGCAATAGGATCATCAAAGATGTTATCCAAATAAGGACGAGGACTATAACCTGTTAAATGTTGTGCCATGGCTTGCACACCGGCATCAAAATTATCAATATTTAGGCTATAGAAATCTTCAAACTGATTAATTTTATAATCAAAGTTTGGAAGCAATTTTGCTGTTGGTTTACTTGGTAGTGTATCCCAATTTGTAAAATCAAATGTTGTGGTACCAGTTAATGGAATATTTGTAAAATAATATTTGCCAGCGTATCTTACGGTAGAACCTGCACCATAGTCTGTGTATTGTGCCCAGTCTTGAATCTGTGCGTCATCGTACACAAATCCAGGACTAAAGAAATCACCATTCCAATTTGCAGTTCTAAAACCGCTTACGTGAATTCGACGTTGTCTATATCCAGATTCAATATCATATATAATATCATTAAACAAACTTCTATTGTTAAACACCAAGGCATGTTCTTTTTGTATTGTACTAAATTCAACAAAGAATAAACCTTCAGTGGTGTTTACTGTACTAATTGTAAACACGTTGTCTTGTCGTTGTAATCCAAGACTATGCGGAGGGAACGGAGATCCGTCTGCTTTTAATACACTATACTCATAAAACGCATTGTTTAGATCATCAACAACTCCGCCAATCATGTTAAATGACAATTGATCAGCAAAAGGACTTACTGTAATAATTGAATCATCAACCCAATTTTGCGTACTCCAGTATAAAAATTCTTTTCCAGAAAATTTCCAATCTAGTGTTTGATTTAAATCTGGCTGGACTTCATTAAATGTAAATCCTTGTGTTGTTAGATATTTTCCGTATCCAACAAATAAATTATAAACTTCTTGTACCGTAGCATAAGATGTGCCGTAAGGAACAAGTGTAACATCAGACTCAAACACTCTAGGATCATACACAGTAACCCCGCCAATCACCGGAAGAGATTTTAATTGGTTCCAATTTGCTCCTGTAAATGTACCACCTGCGGTATGCGCCAAGACACATCTATAATATATGTTAGCATAAGATGCAATCACTCCTGTTTGATAAAATGCACCCGGAGTCCATGTTAGATAAGGCTCACTACGACCACCAACATTTACAACGTTATCTGCTGTTGTAGGAAGAGGATTGTATATTGGAAAATATGGTCTTGTTTTATCATATCCTCTAACTGTAAATCCTATTTCAGTTTTTTGAACAATAACTCCAGAAACAGAATAGGTAGCGGTTGGATTGCTTTTATTAAAATAGATAGAATAATCTTCTGATGGTAGTAATACTCCAGGATTAGAACTGGTAGGATCAACTGCATCAATAATAATTTGTAATTTGTCTTTGCTTACAAATCCACCAACTTTTGCAAATAAGTTATAGTTTATATTAGATAGATCTGTCTGTAGAGTATCAAGGTATGTATAATTTCCTTGGCGTTTAGCTTCAACTAAAAACACGCTGTATCCAGATGCTAAAATTCTATTTCCATCGCTGTCTAGCGTATTTGGGACTAGAATTGAATCAAATTGTAAGAATGTTTTGTTAGATCCATAACGATATTGCCCTGCAAGATTTTTTACCAATCTTGATGTGTCCCACATCAATGACGCATACAACGCTGGTTTGGCTAGTGCCAACATAATCTGAACAGCAAACGGATAAAGACTGCTACGTCTCCACGCTGTTTCAGCAGGGCCTTGATCACCAAACACCCAATCTTGTTCAATTAAAATATTGTTAATTGTGCTAGGCGCAATAATTCCTATATCAGTTACGTCACGTAAATTTCCACTGTCGTCTACAGGAATGATGTTTAACAGTCCAGGACGGACATACAACGGATCAACTCCTGCTCTCAAACCTTGTTGTATTGTACCTGTAGCCAGATCATTCCATAAAATTAAATTTCCAGAAGTATACGGTGCCGGACCATATACACTAGTCCACCAGTCTGGTTCTTCACTAAAGCCTAACATTTCCCAAGGACATGTATGAGGGCGATCAGTATCATAAAAATGTTTGTATATTCCTCTCCAATAGCCTGGCACTGGTAGCTTGAATAATGTGTCTATTCCTTCTGGTCTGTAGTTAAATGTAAACGGCATTGTAATGTCAGTCACTGTATTAGACTGATAATCAATTCCAAAAAATCCGGCCCATCTTAAAAATTCAGGAACTAATAATGTGTTGATATCAAATGGACTATATTCATTATTTCTAAATGCGCCTGGCAATACCCGATTGATATCTATAAAATCTTGATTGTAAGATACTTTAATATTGTTGTAGACCCGTGTTTCAAATTCTAAAAGAATTGCATCTCTAAAATCACCATACGCAACAGTGATACTACCATCGTGTCCTTGTATTACTTGAGTAGGAACAGTATACGTATTATCAACATAAATTGATGGAATGAATTTTGGATATAATCCTAATTTAGTAGGCGTAGGTGGAACGTAGCTTCCAACGGTGCTGGTATAGTCTTTAATAATAATAACATCGCCCGCAGTTAATCCAATAGAAAAATCAACAACTGCAACCACTTGATCAAAAGTATAATCTCTGCCAACAACTAATTGTGTGCCGTTGAGGTAAACTAAAACAGTTCGTTCACTTAATACATTATTATTAAACTCTGAAGAAATTGAATATCTTGTTATTCTATAATCAGTAACTGTATATGTTCGGGTTGAAACATCTGATCCGAATGGTAACATATCAGAATACGCATAGGGGAATGAGCTATTTTTTCCATTTGTCATTGTAGCCATTACTAAATCTAATGCGGCTGAAGGAGCATACGTTCCTTTTAATTCTGTTATTATTTTGATCAAAGCAAGTTTAAAAGAATGATATTGATCGGAAGTTTTTCTAATAGCGTCAATTAAATTGTGCTCTTTAACTCCGATAAACATTTGAGCAAAGCTCAAAGGAGTTTCATGAGAAATTAATCGTGTTCCATAATTTGATATATTCCCAATATCTCTTAAATTGCTATCTCCAGGAAATACTCCAGAAAACGTAGGGCAGTTATCTGTGATAGATTTTACATGATCTGAAATTTCAGCCAGAGTAAATTGTTCTATTGAAGAGTTTAATGGGTTGTTTGTTGCACCTAAAGCAATTTCATAATACCCAGTAGCGTTGGGAGGAGTTGAAGTGTATATCTTAAAAGTTACTCGATCATTAATGTTCAATGTTGATGTAAAAAATACAAAATATTGAGGTCCTTGTGTAAGGAATCTATAATCTGTTGCAAATATTTTCTTAACATTGTTAACAAAAACATCAACTTTAATGTCTGAGATATACCCAGGAGTATCAAGGGCTGTAATTTCAATAGTATTAGTTGCCGTTGTTAATACTTGAAATTGTATAATTGGAATATTAATGTTAGAACTTAATTCCCATGTTGTAACATATTCTTCAGTAGGATAATTAAATTTTAAATAATATTGTTGTGTGTTATATACTCCTGTTGTAATGCCTTCTACAATAACAAAAGTATCTGTTTGAAAATAATTAGTGAATAGATAATCACCAACATTATTAACATTTAGGTATTCCAACGGAAAACCTAACACGCTATCTGGTGCACCGGTTCCAACAGAATATCCAAATATTCTAGTACCGGTAAATGTGCCACGATAAACAGATGTATCACCAAAACTTACTCCGCTTTTATCAAACACATCAAACAACGGAAATTGATTTAAACTTGTTTTTTCTTGTGCCGTATGCCATGTAGATCCATCAAACCACCAATTTTTTCCAGCATTAATTTCGCCGCGAAGGACAGCTACTCCTGCATTTGTTACAGGAATCCAATCTTCTGTAGGCACTAAAGAAATAACCTGCAATCCATTTATACTTACAAAATCAACTAGATATACTCTTCCTCGAACTAGTGGATCATTATCGTTGTTAAAAATTACACGATACCCTGGTTGCAATAATTCGCTATCTACGTAATAACCAGGTGTACCTTCAACTTCTGTAAATGCATTTGCGGTAATATTGTCAATTAGATCAATAGGAGCAATCTCAGTAGACCCGTAATTAAATAATTGTAAATTTGGTTTGAACTCAACTATTGGACGATTCGCACGTTGATTCTGTGGAAACACTGGAATAACATTATTTGCCTCGGCAGTTGCAATTATAACATCTGCATGAAACCAGCGATTGTATCTAGACCAAGCATTACCGTCAAGACTACTTTTATTGATTGTGATATATTCTGGAGTAAACGGAATATTACTAAAATTATCAAACGGATATTCATCAAAGTTAGTACCATCAAAGTTGACATCTAAATTTGTTGTTGCAATTCCTGCATTTTGTAAAGTACTCCAGTCAGTTAATGTAATTGCAGTTCCAACTCCTTCAACAATCCATTCTTTATCAATATAAGAAGCAGGAGTTATCATTCCGCTAAAACGAATTTTCATTCCGTTAGTAAGTGTAATTCCATTTCCTGATTGATAGTTTACTTTTCCAACTATTTCATTTACAACATCAAGTTTAGAATTTTCATCTAAGTTTTCTACTATAAATCTACCAGCTATTGTGCTATCATCTCCTGCAACATAAAATAATGTAGATGGAGTTGTTGCATCAACTGTTAGTATAATCTGACCACTAGAAATACCATTATTGCTGGCATTAAAATATGCATCTTGTGCCGAAGGGCTTACTGCTGTTTTAATCCAAAATTTATGTTTACTACTTACATTGAAAACGTAAGTCATTCCTCGATATAATGTAACCAATGGATCCGGTGTTACACCATCAGGTGTAAAAATGAATATCTCTTTTGTTGGATCATCTGTAACTGCATAAGTGCTAACTGTAGAAAGTACAGGTCCTGTAATTTCAATTGCATCAGGGCCAGTTGGCAACCAATAGTATTGGTTGAAATTTACAAATTTATCCCAATCGATATATGGATTATAAGAGTAAGTTTTAGACTCAAATAATCTATTATGATTACTAGTAACTCCAGTTTCAAAAGCGATCTGATTTATTAAGTCATCGTATCCAACTGTTGTTTTTATATTTTGTTGTGCATCTCTAATTAATAATGCTGGTTCTAATTGATAATCTGCTTCTAATCCGTTTGATGCAGGGATGTATTGATCAGTTGCCGGATTGTAATTTGGACTTAGTGTACTTCCAATGAAACCACTAATACGTTCAATTTTTGCAGGCTGTATTAATTGATCTAACGTGCTAGTTAAGAATCCTGTATTTTTATCTGTTCTTAAATAGGTTGGTAATAGATCAACAGTACGTCGAGTATCTGATGGATTTGCAATGTCTACTACATTTATAATTTCATTATTTGCCATTATTAATATCCAATGGTATTGATCACAATACTTGCGGTTGTGTTAATTTGTGATGCTGTTAGTGAATCAATAACTTGAATGTCATTGATTGTTGCCCCAGTAACGAATATCTCATCGCTTTGTGCAGTTACTTGGAATAAGCTACCAAATACAATATTTGATTTAGGAACTATTACAAAGTTTGTAATTGCTGGAGTTAGCGCATTCATTACATACGCAGACAGCTCTCCAAAATTAAATGTTTGTCCAAAATCCCAATTTTCAACTGCAAAAAATTCTTCTATCGCTAACAAGATATTTGAAGCAATCTGATTAGGACTTACAGAAACTGCTGGGTTTTGTACTGCCTTAAATGTTGCTTGCAATGCCGGTACAGCATTATTACCAAACAGTACTTTATATTTTGCAGGGTGATACACGATTGTATCACTAATACTCTTAATTGGTTCTAGCACTGATGCAAAATTTTCTTCTAAACTATTTGTTGTAGGAGGTTGAGGTTCTGCTCCAGATCCTGTTAACAACCAACTGCGATATGTTGCATCATAATCAGTTGTTAGCAAGTAAATGTCAATAATATTCATTGGGCTTGGGTCAAATCTACGTTCCTCCCCGCTGTTATGCTGGTAATGAAAGTTTAAATTTCCTCTACCAGGTTTAGCAAATAAACTAGGTTCTAACACCCAACCATACGCAGGGTCCCAACTCTTTATAACATCTGGTGTATAAAAATAATACATCGTTGATGTTGATTGATCAGTTACTACTGATTGATCTGGATAAGCAACCACTGGCATATCAGTGTATAATTGATATCTTAAACCATCTGATAATTTTTGGAAGTAGACAAAATTATATAGATAACCTGTTTGAGGAGAAATTCCGTCAGGGTTAACAATATTAATAAATGCGTCTGGATCATCTATCGATCCGTCATTCTTTGCATCAAAGAAACTGATTACTACTTTACTTGGATCTTGATATCCATCCGGTTCAATTATAGAAGAGTCTATCTGCCAATTATAGTCTACGCCTAATGATCCTAATTCTGGAGGAGCAGAAGGAGAAGCTACCACAACTGCCGATGTCTGTGTAGAATACCCTGTTCCGCTGTTAGCAACATACACTCCTGTAATAGATCCGTTTGTTAATTGTGGAAATAACACAGCGCCAGTTCCGGATCCTGTTATTTTAATTGTATTTTGATCAACTGTAATATAACCACTACCTGGTTCACTAATATTAAATCCATTAGATAACAGCAAGGATCCTCCATTTGTTGTTGCCGCAATAGATATACTGGCCGGAGTCCATACTGTAGGAGCATTATTATTTCCTAACACAGAAATTTTATCTTTAACTAATGTGCTAGATACAAAATCATAATTTTGAGATGTTGCGTCTATATAAAAGCCTGTTTCTGCTACACTTTGGAATAGATAATCTGTAGTTCTATATAATACATTGTAAGAACTACCAATCCACTGGAATGCCATCATCCAACTAGAATCTTTATTTGAATTTGTTAAGTCGCCCTGATACGTAAGGTTAAAAGAATTTTTAAGATCAAGATTAGTATCAACTATAATAAACCAACTACGAGTATTTGCATCAAAACTTAAACCAAAGTTTCTATTAATCAATCCTAGATTGATAATTTGAGTCTCTAGCGCATACGACCAAATTGTTTGAAACGTTGGTATGATTTCTGTCGGCACAGAACCGGCAGGTACATTACCTGTTAAGATTATAGGACCAGTTCCATCATTTAATGCTCCTAGTCCGCTATTAGATCCGTCACCGATTACCTGTATAACTTTTGCCCATAGATATGTTCTAGTAGTTGAATCAGGTATTGTTGTAGTTCTACCGTCTGGTAAGAAATATTGTTTCTGTCCGTTTACGATAGGTGCTACAAATTTCATCAGCGCACCAGATGTTACATACTGAGTATTTGTTGATGAAAAATATCCTGTCTGGATAGGATTTCCAAACTCATTAACAAAATAACCACGAGTTTGATTAATGCCAGGATTGACAGGTACCCATGTCAATCCCAATGTATCAATGCCAGGTCTCGGATAGTTTTCAAAATAATAATTTTTAAAACTTGCGCTGGTTAAAATTGGCTCAACTTGATTTTTTAATATTCCGTAAAACTCATTACGAGTTGTAAATGTAAAATTAATTGTAGGCTGGCTTGCTTCTTTATAAATGATTCCATCTGTTGCAAAAATTTCTGTACGACTATATTTGCCTGTTACATCATTTAATTCAAAATATTTAGAAATTCCGCTTGCTACTCGATTTACACTTTTTACTTTAAGTACATTTGTTCCAGCAGTAATAGGAGCGATGTTATAATCTTCTCCAGTAATCATACGATTCTGCGTATAATATTGTTGAGGTGCTTTTAATTTAATAGAATCGTTAGTTTCCGGACCTGAACTATTATCTACCGTGTATTGTAAAGATAGTGTTAAGGTTAATGTTTGACTCTGCCCAAGTTTATTGTAATATGGAATTTGAACATTAATACCGCTAATTTGATCAGATGTAATTATATAAGATAATGCGTTACTTTGACGATAGAATAATCGAAAGTTTCCTTTAGGTAAATCACCAAAGCTACCGTCTGCAAAATTTAAATCTATTTGATCATTGTTTCGTGAAGTAACTGCATAGATGTTTCTAATATTTTGACTTACACTATTGTAAATTACATTGTTTCCAGATGTTGCATCTACCTTAGTCCATAAGGTATTGTAATTACCAGTAGAGCCTTGTTGAAATAACCACACATCAGTATCATTAATATTGTTTGCATTAATACCAATTAATTCGTTAGCCACTGGATTAGGAATACTAAAATCACTATAATTTAAATTTCCTTGACGGAAGTGTACAAAGAATCCAGTGTTAGAAGATCCAGATCCTTTATTGTCGTTTTGAAATATAAAACTAAACGTATTTCCGGGGGTAGGAGGATCTTCGTATATGTACGTTTTTCCTGCAAACAAGCATCCAACCATTTCAAAACTCATCGTTGTACCGTTAATTGATTTTGAAAAACCAAATACAGGCACATCAGTATTAGTTGTATTAATTCTATATTGTTGGGTAGAAATTCCGTTTATTAATCCCGAATCATATGGCTTGCCAAATACAAAACTACCAGGCATAGCAGAATTTAAAATTGTAATAAATTGTTGATACCAATTAATATTTGTAGGGTCATTCCATCCTACAACACTATTTGCAAGGTTAACACCGTTAGCATCAATTACGTTATCTGTGGTTGTAATTGCAGATATTTTTAAGAAACCGTTAGCAGGAACATTTCGAGAAGCATTATAGCTAATGAGTTGAGCTAATTGTAAAATGCTATCTCTGCGTGTAGCAGTTTCTAAGAAATTTTCACGGGCATTTAAATCAATACGGAAACTTAAATTTTGACCCAAAAACGCAATCAGGTCAATAATTGCTACAAATTCGCTAGAATCGATGTAGTCATTAAAATCTTCGGGATAATTTTCACGAAGATATGCTATGGCAGTTCGACGCAAAGTGTCAAAATCATAGCTTTGAAAGTCGGCATTTTGGAAAGATTTATAAATCTTTTTCCAATCTTCTGCGACAAGTATTTGTGAATTAGTTGCTGGTATCATATGTTATGCCATCCGGATAACATATTTATTTGTTTGATAATGTATGTATATTATTGTTGTTGGACAAGACCAATTTCCTTATCAAATGCTAGGCGTAATACATCGGTTTGATTTGTTCCAACATAGCTGAGCGTAGCTTCTAATTGTAACCCGTATTGTGCTTCAACCAGATTAATCTGCACAGGAACTACTCTAGGATCAGAATTTAATATAGCATTAACGTTGTCAACGACTGCTTGTTTTAATTGATCTGTTAACGGTTCATATATTAAATTCCAGATAATTGTTCCAAACTCGGGATTCATTACTCGTTCGCCCTGTCTAGTATTAAACTGATTCATTAAGTCCTGTTTGATTAGATCATAATCATACAACTTAGGATTAGTTTTAGTAGGGTCAACTGTGCTAAACCCGCGATAGAATTGACTGTTCTGCGTATTTGCTTGAGCAGTATTATTCTTAGGAGTAATGACTATATTTTTGTATGGCATGCTTTATTTACCCACCTGTTTGACCTTGCAAGTTTGCCAAGAAGCAAAGATATAAATCTTTTTTTGTAGCATATATATCAGGTGTACAATAGCCCACGCTGTGTACTGCGGCATCAAAATATGCAGGACTGTTTTGATCTGCTTTACATCTATCAAGCAAATAGGCCACTGCTATTTTTGCACTATTTGTAGGATCTAGTAATAGATCAGGATTGCCTAAAATATCAACTCCGGATAGTTGAGCATAGCGTTTATAATTGGGGTAGCCAGTTAACTGTATATATCCTCTACCGTAATACTTTCCACCTTGATCAGCTGTGGTGTTTCCAAGGTTCTTTCCCGATGGAGTTGTTGGTCCATATATAAAGGAGAAGAAATCGTAACGACTTCCTGTCCATCCAGAATACTTTGGTATAAGGCTTGAAAAATTGGCATTATTAAACCAAGAAAATACTGCGGTTAATCTACTAGAACTATAATTATACCCTTCTTGTATTGGTGTCCATTTACTTTCTCCGCCTACGATAGCTAACAAAGATGCTAGCGCAATTGGTGTCGTAAGTTGACCTGCGGCCGCGGCTTTTAACGCGGCAATCCCTGCTTGACTAGAAGCCGCATTAATTAATTTTCCAGCTGTTACGCTACAGCCAACTCCCTGAACAACCGCAGGAGTTACTGATGTATTTGAAGGAGGAGGTGTGTCGGGACGTACTTGTGTTGATACGTCTGTATTTGCCGCACTAAACGCTGTAGGATTAATATTTTCATGTTGCACATACGGTTCGTGAGTCGGAACACGTTGCATAATTGATGTAATATCAGCAGATTTATAAAATTTGCCTTGACTCCATCCTGCACTTTTATCTGAGTTAGGTAATGTATATAATGTAAGTTTAGTTGCTAGATCTGCAGGTACCGCAGGATTTCCTGCTACTGAATTTAATTGTATTTTTGATCCAACTACTACTGCATCACCTGTCGCTCCTAGTGTAGCGGTCCCAGAAACACTGGTATTCCAATTGCCGTTGGTTAGCAAATGCATGTCCGACGCAGATGTTATTCTCATCTGCTGACTAGCGTTTATGTTAAAATTTGTAGGAGTTTGTAATTTAATATCGGCGCCTGCAATAACAAACCATCTATCAAAACAGTTCATTTCAATACCGCTACCTGCCGCCATATTGATGTTACGGCCTGCTTCTATATTAACATCTCTATCTGCTTTAAAATTAAAATCTGCTTGAGTATGTATACTAACAGAGTCGGCGGCATACATATCAATTTTGCCGTTGCTGGTAAGTTCTATCCAAGCATTTCCAGAAGCATTACCTATATAAATCAAATCACTACTATTGTGCAGAAGTATTTGATGCCCTGTTCGAGTGCGAATTCTAACTAGCTCATTTAATCCATCTTTGTCACCGTCATCCATAACAAACGTACTACCGCCTAATCTGCTAACTGGTGCAAGAATCTTGCTGTCGTAACCAATTGTGGCTTTTTTTGCCCCTTGACTGCCATCGATTGGGCCCGGCGTCGAGATCCCAAATACCATACTAGGAACTTCTCGTCTAGCAGAACTTGATGTTACTCCACGAACAGTATCAAGCAATAATCCCTGGGCCAACAATCTATCAGCAAACGGGTGTACTGGTTTTCCAAACTGATCTGGTTTAGGTATCGATAAGGTCCTAGTTGATTTATTAAATTCCCCAACTGGCAAATATGTTGTGCCATACTTTTGTTGTTGCTCTGGGGTCATCTCAACATTTTTACTAGCCGCAATTCCAGGAACCATATAGTTCTGGAACCTATCCTGGACACATCCAATCCAGAATCCTTGGTTCATGTCACCGTCAATAAAGATTACTAATACTGTTGTACCTATGTCCGGAGGAACAGCCCACATTCCGTAACTTTTTTGTACATCGTTAAAGTTTGCAGAATTTGTGCCTTCATAATTCACACTGGTAACTCCATAAAAAGGACTTAGATATTGTACCTGTACTGTCTGCCCTTGATGATCTTTATTACCTGTAGTTCTTCTAATCAGCATAACTTCTAGTCCGCCCATATAGGTAGGATCTAAATGATTAGTTACAATAGCCAGGAACGGGCCGTGTCCTACAAAATGCGATTTACCGCGGAATTCATCAGTCATTAAACACTCCAATCGCCGCTAAGGCTAGGATCACTAGAAGAATCGTTTGTAGACGCCACTAGATTTGCAAGTGGGCTTGCTGATTGTAAACTACCAAATTGACTGGTTACAGATTGTGACAAGTTACTAGGTACTCCTGATTGTACTTGATTTTGGATTGATGCAATATTTGATTCAACTGACCCTAATCCAGCTTTTGCAGAAGATAATGCTCCAGATGTTATGTCTCCGCTAACTCCGGTGGCTCCCGCAACTAGGCTATTTAATTGTCCTTGAGCCGACGACAATTTATCTGTGATTGAAGAAGTGTCTAAGCCCCCTGTCAAACTAGATAATCCGCCAGTTGATTGTCCCATCAAATTAGCAAACAAATTAGAGCTACCAATGCCAGGAACAAGACTTGCACCTGGTAGATTAGCTACAGATCCGCCACCGGCGATAATTGCTTGTATATCTTGTTGATTATCATATGCAGGAGGCGATTCAGTTTGCGGTTGTGTTGGCGGTATATTATTAATTGTATTTTGATTTACATAGGCCAGCACTATCCCTTGATCTTTTACCTGATTAATATCAACGTTTGCCGGAACATCTTGCGCAATAGTTTGTAATTGTGCTGTTACTTTGCTTGCGGTAGCAGGATCTAAACCTGCTAGTTGAGTTGGATCAATACCTAACGATGCGGCAAGCGCAGTTGGATCTGATGGCGTGCCTCCTGTTAGGCTAGCTACCTGAGAACCTATTCCACTAACATTGTTAGCAACACTACTGCCTAAACTTTGTGCGCTTGCTAGAGCATTTGCGCCAAGACCTTGAACTGATCCGCCTAAATTAGAAACTTGGGAAGCAACTCCAGATGCTAAATTTGCTGTATTGTTTGCAGATCCTAATCCCGGAATGCTACCCACTATGTTTGAGGATGATATCATTTTTGCGGCATTGGCTGTTCCGCCGATAAGATTTGAAATTCCGCTGGTAGCTAGTCTAATTCCAGATGCTAGTGCATTAACTCCTCCAAGACTATTTCCAATTTGTGATCCAAATTGAGGTGCTATTGTTTTTACCTGTCCTACAATATTTTGTACCGTACCGCCAGCTCCTGCAACAGCGTTTAAAGCTCCTGTAACTGAACCAATACTTAATCCCCCAAGCGCACCACCAGCGGCGCCGGTAAAGTTTGATAAAACCCCTGGTAGTCCGGGACTAGGAAGCCCTCGAGCCAACAATCCGGTTAGACTAAAATCATTAGGACGAGTGCCTGCTGTTTGTACCCCGGCAGGCGCAACATCTTTAACCTGTTGTTGCCCCGGTAACGGAGTTGACGTAAACCCACCATCGGTGTTAACCTTTTTGGCTTCTGTTAATTGTCCAGGCATTCTAACCAATTTTAATTTTTGTTTAAAGACCCCTTGAGACAATGTAGAATTAACTGTGTTAACTCTATATATTCCACTAAACGGTAATAAGTTTGCTTCAAATCTCATTAGTCCGCCTTTGGCCAATGGATCTATATCTATAGGAGTTTTAAAATTAACATTTACATAACACTCACCCGAATATAATGGTAATTCTCCGTTGCTGGTTATACCTTTATCCTTAGATTGGTGCGTTTGATTTCCTATACCGCCCGTTACCAGATAGTAAGGATCTCCGTATATTTCTAAATCACATATATTCAAGTCAACTGATTTGAGCACCGCTTCGTGCATAGACTGTGCTATTGCATGATACGGAGTACTTTGTCCTGGTTGCCCTGTTCCACCTTGCGGAGTAGTAGCTGAACTTGCGGACGCAGATTTTATCGGCGCAGTTGGCTTTCCTTCTTTATCAGCTACTGACTTTGGATCACCGACTGGTGCTGTAACTTGCGGAGTATCAGGAGATCCTGCTGTTTTAGTTGTTTCGTTATTAGATTTATTACCTGTAGCAGGTGGTATTGCTTGGAAGTATAGATGATTAAATTTTAAATTAAAATTTATAACATCTTTATTTTTTCCTGTGTACAAATAATCATAGGTACGTTTAATTTGTTTTTGCACTCCTTCCCAATTAGCAACCCCTAACTGCTCTCCGGGAATTCTTGTATAGTGCATTTTATATGGCTGAACAACATAACGATAGTTCATATTTTTTGCCATTGTTTGAGGATCAAAATTTTTATCTAAAAAATCTGTTTCTAAACGGACCATAAAGTATGTCACTTGTCCATTGCCGCTAGTGTCTGCTTTTACCTTAGGTAACTCTACCGCTAATAAATCTTTTGTAAATTTACTGTCTCGAATAACAGCAGAAATTATTTCATGTATTTGTGATCCACTTGCAAAATTTATTGCTCCTGCATTAGGATCGTATTTGGCCGTAGGCGTTGAATCGCCCGTGCTAGGTTGGCCTTGATATCCGCTAGTACCCGGAGCAGGACTTCCTGGATCGGGAAAACTATAATTAGGATTACCTCTTAACTCATCATTGATTTTTGCATTTGGTATTGAAGTATCTTCTGGTGTTCGATTAGGACCATTTGTTATTATTTTTTGTCCTGTATCTTCTGGAGCAAAATATATTTCATAAGTGTCATAATTTGTGGTGTTTGCTCCTTTGTTTTTCTTTGCTTCATCAACCACTGCATCATTAATACTTTGTATCATCCCACGAAGTACTTCACCTACTGTGGTCCCTTTCATTTTGATATCAGACTTTACGTTGTTTGATTCACCAAATCCCTTTTCATTAGTTGGGCAACCAACACACTTGTACAACGTGCCTCTATCACTCGCTTCGACTTCAACTTTTGTAAACAAGAAAGGATAATATCTTGTGGTTTCTGGAATCAATACAGGTTTGTCATCTGGGCCTGTTGATTTGTCTGAATAGCCAAAAAATTCCATTTTTAATACAAACGGTGCCGCGGCATAACTTAATTGCCCAACTGCTCTAGATGCTACTGCCAGAGCTTCTAAAAAACCGCCCATGCTGTATGGTTCAATTACATCAAATGATAATTTTGTAGGCAGTGACATTGACGCTTCTTCGCTGGCAGTTATCATTGAATCAATTGTTACATTGTCAATAAACAGGTCAAACCTACCAGGACTTTCTCTATTAAATTGAGTAATAAGATCATTGACATTTGGATCAGCAGGTGTGTCTGGAGTATTAACAGAATTGCTAATTGTTGTAGATCCTTTACCTGAAGATTTTAAAATTACATATTTTAATGCAGAATCTTGATAAGAAGAATCTTTTAATGACGCAGGTTCTACGGCGGCAATAGTAAAAACATAATTCCAAGATCTATAATTGTGAAGAGGATTATATAAATTACTTCTTGCAATAATTGGATCAGTGGTTGCCGACGAGGGAGTCAACACCGAAGAACCGGGTGTTGCGCCCGGTTGAGTATTAGACGACGAATCTGCTCCGCCTGTTTTAACTTCTACATTATCAGAGTTGGCGTTGCCTGTTTGTCCTGGAAATGTTACTTCCGATGCCATATTAGAATCCTAACACTGACTTCAGCGTGTTTAATTTTGGAATATAAATTGTTTGTCCTGGCACCATATCATAAATTGGATCTTTAATAGTGTCTGGATTGCGAACAGAAAATACCCACCATAGTTCTTGATTTTGATAAAAATCATAAGCTAATAAATCAGGACGATGCATATATGTTGGTGTAATTGTAAATTGAATATCATCTGCTTGGGCAGGAATATTTCTCCATGTCATTACATCCATATAGCCTTGGCTCTGATCTGTAAAATAGTAAGGACTAGCCTTGTCATAAATTGCCATTATAGATATCCTTTACCTGCAAGTTTTCCTTGGAGCCAAGCATCAACTCCATATTGTAAAGCTTCTTGTCTACTGTACATTACATTTAATGTTATTGAAATTGTACAACTAGTTGGAACCATTGTGCTTCCATAACCTTGTATACCTTGACCCACTTGTATGTAATCAACGTTCTCAGGTAATTCTAATTTAAAATCTGCAACAGACACAGGAACATTAGACAACATATAATCGCCGTAGGCATCAAATCTACAAACCGGAGGCGGAGCTCCTGCATTTGAATCATCACCAAATTTCATTTTAGTTAACGATCTTAATAGGTGTAGCGTTGCTAAAATTACAGCGCCTTCATATTCTGTTTGAGCTGTAAATTTTCCAGCTACTGTTATAGGACCAACTGAACTATTTTGATAATTGTAAAACGGAAAGTTACTGTGCATAACCTTGTTTTGTTGGTAGGAAGCCTGATTAGACCAAGATACTTGCGGAGTGTAAGGGAAAACAATTCCGCCTAATGCGGCCAATGCGCCTACTCCTACATTGCCACCCGGAATAGGAACTGGTGCTCCCGATGATGTTGCTACAGCTCCTGAATTATTTGATCCTCCAAATAATGAAGATAAAGATCCTAATCCTCCTCCGCCTAATATTCCACCAAGTGCATTTGAAAGTGCTTGGTTTGGCGTAGGAGCAGGTCCTGCGGCTGGCCCTACTAGATAGTTAGTTGGTACACGCAATTTTACTCTTAAATCAGTTTTTGGAAATGATGCAGATCCTGCTACTGGAGCTCCTGGTTGAGAATTTAAAAGTCCTCTGCCAAGTCCTAATGCCGATGATCCTAATCCTCCTAAGGTGCTAAGAATGCCTTTTGAAGAACTAATGGCAGATGGATCAGCGTACTGTTTTGCAGTTTGTGTATCAGAATCTGATGGATTTGTTACATTTGCTGTGGATCCCTCAGCAGATGCTTGTGCGTCGTCTAATTCCGACTGTGCATCATCCACATCAGACTGTGCATTTGCCACATCATCTTGGGCTTCGGACAATGTTTCATTTGCAGAATCTAATGCATCCTGCGCATCTTGTATTGCTTGATCATCTCCAGATTCTTGTGCAAGAGCTAGATTATCTTCTGCGGCCTGCACAGCAGTTTCTGCATCGGTTGCTCGTTGAATTGCGGCTTGCAAATTTGATTGTGCCGTATTAAGTGCATCTTGTAATGCAGAAATATTAGTAGCAATGGCAGGATCACCAACAGGTGTGCCATCTGGTAGTGTACTAGCAGAATCTATTTGCGATTGTGCATCATCAACTGCTTGTGCATCAGCCGCGGCCTGTATTTGCGCATCTTGTAATGCTTGTTGGGATGTTTGAGCTTCTGCCTGGGCGGCATTTAATTGTTCTGCTGTAGATTCGGGATCATTTAATAAAGCATTATATTTTGCCTGTTTTTCATCTGCAACTGATTGTGCATCATTAACTGCGGCTTGAGAATCGGAACTGGTTTGCTGAGCCGAAACAAGATTTCCTTTTGCAATAGCTAATTGATTTTGTGCAGGGCTAGCCTGAAATGCTGAAGATCCACTAGTATCTATTGTTTTAGTTGAGCCATCAGCATACGTTGTTAGTGTTGAGCCGTCATCAAATACCTGAGTATTTGCTCCCGGTTTTCCGCTAGGGTTATTTGCAACAGTAGTTGCCGCATAGGCTTGCGCAGATGCAGTCAACGGAGGCACACCTAACGAATTAACGTTAACTCCTGGAACTGCAGGTTGGCTAACAGCACTAGGCAAAGTTGTACCTGCGTTATTTGATTGTGATATCAATGCGGCCGCATTTGATGCCTGCGCTTCGGCTTGATTAGCAACGCTTAATAATTGTGCTTGTTGAGTTGCATTGAGCTGACCGTAGGTAGTTGTTACCCCGTTAACTGTTACAACATCAGAATTAGAGAAGTTAGCCATAGTTTGTTCCTTAGCTATATTTACCCAGATAAATAATGTATGTAGTTAATCATTCAATGGTTGACTTCTCTAATCCAATCTGCTATACTACTCAAAGTAGGAGAAAATAATGACCGGTATAATAACAACAAGAAAGGTCAAGTATCTCAATAATAGAGATCTACTTGCAGAAATACATAAAAGTAAAAACACATATTGCAGTTTTATAAAGCCAGAATATCATCAATACGATATTATCTTAACAAGTTTAGACAAGATAAACATCCGTACAGTAGCAGATGCTAAACGTGCAAGGGCAAAACGCATAGGAATTGAAGCATTTAATGCCGCAAAACTATCAGGTGATAAGAAAGTTAAGCTAGCAGAAGTAACACCCGATTACAAAACTATCCCTAAAACAGATGTCATTATTAGAATTATGACATTTGAACATATTCCTTCAGCGCCGGGCCGTAAGAAAACTGTTAAAAGTACAGCAGATGCTCACGATAAAGTAAATTTTCCGCCGTTTCAACATTGGAAATTTGACAACAACGATCAATTAGTTTGTGTTGGTAAAAGTCATTGGAAAGGTGGTATTAAAACAGGTAAGTTTTCTAAGGATCACGGACGCATTACAGAAAACTTAGGTAAGATGTATATCAAGTTATCTGAAAGATACGCACAAAGAAGTAACTGGCGTGGTTATACCTACATCGAAGAAATGCGTGGACAGGCTATCCTACAATTAAGCCAAATTGGTTTACAGTTCGACGAATCTAAATCAGAAAATCCGTTTGCTTATTATACAGCGGCGGTTACTAATAGTTTTACCAGAGTTCTTAATATTGAAAAGAAAATGCAAAACATTCGCGATGATATGTTAGAACAAAATGGTTTAACCCCTTCATTAACTAGACAAACAAAACAAGAATTTGCAGAGGAAACAGCTCGTCAGGCAGAACTATACAAAAACATGCGTATGCCTAAGAGTGAAGAAACTCCGGAGGAAGATGAAGACGAACAGACTTGATCTAGCTCAGATAATCTGTTATACTAACAATAGGAGATTATATGGGACTTTTTAAAAAGGTAGCTTGTTTTACTGATATTCATTTTGGACTAAAATCAAATAGTTCAGTACACAACCAGGATTGCGAAGATTTTGTAGATTGGTTTATTCAAGAAGCTCAAAAAGAAGGATGCGAAACCTGCATATTCCTTGGAGACTGGCATCACAATCGTAATAGTATTAATTTAACTACGTTAGATGCCAGTTTACGATCGCTAGAAAAGTTAGGTGCGGCCTTTGAGCAATTCTTTTGGTTTCCAGGAAACCACGATTTATTCTACAAAGACAAACGTAATATTCATTCTAGTGCTTTTGGACGACATATTCCAGGCGTAACAGTTGTTGATGGTATAACAACTATCAAAGATGTTACCCTTGTTCCTTGGTTAATTGGGGACGAGTGGAAAACTATGAAGGACATCAAGAGCAAATATGTCTTTGGGCACTTTGAATTACCCAAGTTCTTTATGAATGCCATGGTTCAAATGCCGGATCATGGTGAACTTCATGCAGAAGACTTCAATGGTCCCGACTATATTTTTTCGGGACACTTTCATAAACGACAGACTAACAATAAAGTAGTTTATATAGGTAACGCATTTCCTCATAATTTCTCAGACGCATGGGATGATGATCGAGGAATGATGTTTATGTCATGGGGTGGAAAGCCCGAATATCGTGTTTGGCCAGATGCTCCTAAGTTTCGTACAATTAAACTAAGCCAACTGATTGACGAAAAAGATACTTTAATAAAAAGTAAGATGTATCTTAAAGTCAATATCAACTTACCTCTAAGTTATGAAGAAGCAAATTTTGTAAAAGAAGACTTTACCAGCAATTACGACATTCGAGAATTAAGTCTTATTCAAGAAAAGAATGACTTAGAAGGCACAATTGATGATAACCCAGATGCTAAATTTGAATCAGTAGATCAAATTGTTAATGAACAATTAGTTAACATCGAATCTGAAGCATTTGACAAGTCATTATTACTTAATATCTATAACAACCTATAATGTTTAACATAAAAAATATAACAGTTAAGAACTTTCTTAGCGTAGGTAATCAAACACAGGCTGTAGATTTTGACAAAGAACACTTAACATTAGTGTTAGGCGAAAACTTAGATCTCGGTGGAGACGATAGCGGAAGCCGTAATGGTACGGGTAAAACTACCATTGTTAACGCATTGTGTTATGCTTTATACGGAAATGCATTAACTAATATCCGTAAAGAGAACCTAATCAACAAAACAAACAACAAAGGTATGTTAGTTACCGTTGAGTTTGAAGTAAACGGAGTATCATATCGCATCGAGCGAGGTCGTAAACCTAATATTTTAAAGCTATACGTTAATAACGAAGTGCAAAACGATAGTGACGACAACGAAGATGATGCACAGGGCGATAGCCGCGAAACGCAAAAACACATAGAACAACTACTAGGTATGAGCCCGTTAATGTTTAAGCATTTGGTTGCTTTGAACACTTATACCGAACCTTTTTTGAGTCTTAAATCGGCCGAACAACGTGAAATCATTGAGCAACTATTAGGGATAACTCTGTTATCAGAGAAAGCAGAGAACCTTAAATTGCAGATGAAAGACGTAAAAGATGCTATTACAAGCGAGACTGCAAAGATAGAAGCTATCAAAACAGCCAATGAAAACGTTCAAAAGAGCATCAATAGCCTAGGAATTAAGAGTTCTGCTTGGGAAAACAAGCATTACCAAGACTTAGAAAGTCTAAGCAAAGCTATTATGCAGTTAGAAAGCGTCGATATTGAAGCTGAACTTACTGCCCATTCCAATTTGAAACTATGGACTGACAATAATAACAAGATTAGAGAACTCAGTAAACAACGAGCTACGTTAGAAGCCGCAGTTGGGCAAGCAGAAAAGACTGTAAACAAATATCAAAAAGAATTAACAACTCTAAGTGATAAGACTTGCCCAGCATGCGAACAAGATTTACATGATCATAAGCACGAAGAAATGACTACGCTGGCTACTACTCATTTAGCAGAAGCAGAAACTTATAAAAATAAAGTAAGTAGTGACTTAGAACTAGTACTTGCTTCTATAGAAGCAGTTGGAGAACTAGGTCGTAAACCAACTACCTTCTACGAAACAGAAGCGGAAGCATTAGGACATAAAAATAATTTGTCTAGTTTAGAAATTAATCTTACAAATAAAGCAAACGAATCTAATCCTTACAACGAACAGATTGAAGAACTAAAGAAAACAGCCATTCAAGAAATTAGTTGGGATGAAGTTAACGAGTTAACTAGGGTAAAAGAACATCAAGAGTTCTTGTATAAATTGCTAACCAACAAAGATAGTTTCATTCGTAAGAAAATTATTGATCAAAACTTAACATTCCTTAACAAACGCTTAGGATATTATATTGATAAGATTGGATTACCTCACAAAGTTACATTCTTAAACGATCTTAACGTAGAAATTACACAATTTGGACAAGACTTAGACTTTGATAACCTAAGTCGAGGCGAGCGGAATAGATTAATTTTAAGTTTAAGTTGGGCGTTCCGTGATGTTTGGGAAAATTTATATCAACATATCAATTTGTTATTCATTGACGAGCTTATTGATGCAGGCATGGACGCCGCAGGTGTTGAAGCAGGTGTAGGAATTCTAAAGAAGATGGCTCGAGAACGTAACAAGAATATATACTTAATATCGCATAAAGATGAATTAATCGGGCGAGTAAACAATGTACTTCGCGTTATCAAAGAAAACGGTTTTACCTCTTACTCAAATGACGTTGACTATGTAGAGGCATAATGCTAAACAAGTATAAGGATCTTCACAGTCAACATATTGACTTACTTGTAGAATACTATAACATACATCAAGCGTATGTTAGAAAACCTACATATGAAAGATCCATACTTCTACGTAACATATTAACAAAATTACATAGAATGAACAAAGCCTTAAAAGATGAAATTCAAGTAGTCCGTAAACAAATGGAAGAAGAAAGAAGATTAAAAAAGGAGGCGCAATGAGCGCAACAATTCAAGCAATTAAAGATGCTGTTACAGCATGGGAAGCAGAAGACACTAAATTTGAAAAAGGTAATTCAGCCGCAGGTACTCGTGCCCGTAAGGCATTAGCCGAAGTAGGTAAGTTAATCAAAGCTCGCCGCAACGAAATTACAGAAACTAAAAATGCTCGTAAGGAGGCCAAGACTGCTTAATGTCTTGGACTTATCAAGGTACAATCGTTGAAGAACTACCTGAGGACTGTGTTGGATTTGTTTATCTTATCACGAACACAGTCACTGGGCGCATGTATGTTGGCAAAAAATTAGCCAAGTTTGCAAGAACAACATACAAAACAGTAAAATTAAAAAACGGCAAGAAGAAACGTAAGAAAATTAAAGGCAAAATAGATTCTGACTGGAAAACATATTACGGATCCAGTCCTAACCTAACAGCAGACATACAAACATTAGGCACAGACAAATTTACACGTGAAATATTACATTATTGCACATCAAAGGCCCTTACATCATATCTAGAAGCAAAAGAACAATTTGATCGCAAAGTACTAGAATCGCACGACTACTATAACGGGCACATCCAAGTTAGAGTTCACGGCTCTCATATTCTCAAAACTCAGGCAACTAAAACAGTATAAGCTAGCACAGGCTAACATCGTGTGCCCACGCCAACTCGATAATAAGAGGGACGGAATTCTCTGCGCTGTACAGAGTACTCAACTACTATCCTTAACAGGACGTCGATCGCAATTTGCCGCGGTTTAGTTGTTTGAATAGAGTGAAAAAGAGCTAAAAGAGGGTTAGAAGCCCGTGGTTGTAGTGTAAGATTGCATTTGCGCTAGAACCTGCCGTCATAATAAGACATAGCTAGGGGTACAGGATGACCGCCTCGGTAACGCTATAATGCAATGTGACTTGTCGAACTCAGATAATGTCCAATTCTTAGCCCAATCTGGGCTAAGTGTGACCATAGAATCTAGATAATATATAACTGCTTCGCAGTATTATAGTTGTCAATAATTAAAGAAATAGCTTCAAGCGATAGCGCAGAAGCAAGTGAACGCAGTTCACTTATCATATTAAAATCACTTTTCGTGTTAAATAAACTTATCAAATACCTGTAATGGAGTCACTAAATGCGTATAAATGAATTATTTGAATCTCAACAATTAGAGGAAGGTCCTGGTTGGGATCAAGCTAAACAAGGCCTTGGACAAGTTGGTCAAGGAGCCATGAATGTTGCCAAAGGAGCCGCTAAAGGAGCTCCAGGTGTTATTGGTGGATTAGGTAAAGCCGCTGGTGCAGTTGCAGGTGGTGCTTTAGGTGCATGGGACAAAGCTAAACAGGGATTTCAAGCAGGACGTAATGCTGTAGGTGGCAATGCTGTTCCGCAAAAAGGTGGTGCACCTGCACAAGGTAATGCACCCGCAGGTAATGCCGCTCCGGCACAAGG